>Ga0206679_10000031_pt1 | contig 98954 bp, 81 predicted proteins | sample M110012015metaG_FD_155464 | JGI IMG/M metagenome (GOLD analysis project Ga0206679, IMG submission 155464) | Ammonia-oxidizing marine archaeal communities from Monterey Bay, California, United States - M1 100m 12015 | ecosystem: Environmental > Aquatic > Marine > Intertidal zone | place: USA...
TATTTTTTGAAATTTCTAGTACAGTGCCTTCAGCTACTAACTCACCACCACCTTCTCCGCCCTCTGGACCTAGATCAATAATCCAATCTGCACACTTAACAACATCTAAGTTATGTTCAATAACTATGACTGTATTACCCTCATTAACTAATTTTTGCAGTACCGACATTAGCATTTGAATATCATCTACGTGCAACCCCGTAGTTGGTTCGTCTAAAAAATAAACCGTATTTTTTGTATTATTCTTTGAAAGCTCTGTAGACAATTTGATGCGTTGCGCTTCTCCGCCAGATAAAGTTGTTGCTTGTTGACCAAGCTTAATATATCCTAATCCTACATCATGCAACGTATCAAGACGTTTTTTAATAGAAAAGATGTTTTTAAAAAAAATTCGAGCCTCATCTACAGAAAGTTCTAATACGTCCGCTATATTCAAACCTTTGTATTCAATTTGTAATGTCTCGATATTATATCTCTTCCCATTACAATCTTCACAATTAACATATACGTCTGGTAAAAAATTCATTTCAATTTTAATAATACCTGCTCCTTGGCACTTTTCGCACCTTCCGCCTTTAACATTAAATGAAAATCTACCCAACTTATATCCTCTTAATTTTGCCTCTCTTATTTGTGCAAATAAGTCTCTTATATAAGTAAAAATTCCTGTATAAGTTGCTGGGTTTGATCGCGGAGTTTTCCCGATGGGTTTCTGATCTACACTAATAACTCTTTCTACTCTGTCAGATCTTAATAAATTTGTAAAGGGTAGCATATCTTTCACTCCTGAGTTAACCAGATTAGATAACGCTGGGTAAAGTGTTTGATTGATAAGAGAGCTTTTGCCACTTCCAGATACCCCTGTTACCGCTATAAGTCTATTATATGGAAAACTCACATCAATATTTTTTAGGTTATTCCCTTGAGCTCCTTGAATCGTAAAATGATCAAATGTCACTGTTCTATAATCAGGCAAAGGAATATATTTTTTACCAGATAAATATTCTCCTGTAAGTGTTTTTTTATTAGATAAAATTTGTTTTAATGTGCCCGAAAAAACAACTTCTCCTCCATTAGCTCCAGCCTTAGGGCCCATATCAATAATTTGATCTGCAGATTCAATGGTGTGTAAATCATGCTCTACTACAATGACTGTATTCCCAATATCTTTTAATGATTGCAGCGTCTCAATTAATCGATTATTATCTCTAGGATGAAGACCTATTGATGGCTCGTCTAATACATATAATACGCCGGTAAGTTGAGATCCTACTTGAGAAGCAAGCCTAATTCTTTGCGCTTCCCCACCAGATAAAGTCCGTGAAGCTCTATCTAATGTTAAATAGCTAAGACCAACATTAATCAAAAAATTTAATCGCTTTTTTACTTCTTTTAAAATTCCATCTGCAATTTCATGGTCGCTTGTAGATATTTGAAAATTTTCAAAAAATTGTAACGCATCTTCTATGTTTTTAGAACAAAGATCCCCAATATTCTCTGTATCTATTTTAACGTGCATCGAAGATTCTTTTAATCTTTTACCTACACAAGCATCACATTTCCTTGTGCTCATAAAACTTTCAATCCAACGACGTATGCCATAAGATTGGGTTTGTTTATAACGCCTTTTTAGTTCTGGGATTACACCCTCCCATTCACCGGTATAGGTGCCAGACCATTTTTTATTTTTAAAACTAATATCTAGGTTGTGTCCTTTTAGTCCATATAAAATAATAGTCCTGACTTCTTTGCTTAACTGAGTCCATGGCTTAGAAAAAGAAAGTGGGTGCTCTCTAGCCAAGGCTCTTAATTTATTACCATGGAAACCTTTTGGCTGACTTCCTATGGGACGAATTGCTTCTTGAATAAGTGATTTTTTATTATCTGGTACAACCAAGGTGGGATCAATCTCTGTAATATAACCGAGACCATCACATTGTTGACATGCGCCATATGGTGAATTAAATGAAAACATTCTGGGCTTTAAATCAGACAACATTATATAAGGATGATATGCACAAGCAAAATGCTCACTAAACATAAAGTCTTTTTTGCCATTAATACTTATAATGCAAATACCGCCACCCATCTTTAGTGCCAACTCTACAGACTCTAATAAACGAGATTTTACATCTTTATTGATAACCACTCTATCAATTAAAACATCTATGTCGTGTTTTTTATTTTTTTCTAAAGAAGGGGGCTTTCTTAAAGAAATAATCTTCTTATCGATTCTTGCTCTTAAAAAACCTTTCTTTTTAATGTCGTCGATAACATTCTTATGCTCGCCCTTGCGTCCCTGGACAATGGGAGATAAAATATATGCTTTATCATCAAGGTGTAATTTTAAAATTTGATCCACTATTTGTTCTGGTGTTTGTCTATTAATTTCGCGATTACATTCCCAGCAATGTGGCTTACCAATGCTAGCATATAGCAACCTTAAATAATCATGTATTTCTGTAATTGTTCCAACGGTAGATCTTGGATTGCGCGAACCGGTTTTTTGTTCAATCGATATAGCTGGGGACAAGCCTTCAATCGTATCAACGTCTGGTTTTTCCATTAAATCTAAAAATTGTCGTGCATAAGCTGAAAGTGATTCAACATATCGCCTTTGACCTTCTGCGTATATTGTGTCGAACGCCAATGAAGACTTACCCGAACCAGATGGGCCGGTAATAACAACTAGCTTATTTTTTTCGATATCAACATTAACGTCTTTAAGATTGTGTTGTCTTGCCCCTCTAATTAATAATTTATTTTTCATTTTTTCATTTTCTTTCAAAAAAAACTTAACGTATAACTTACTTAACTATAGAAATGATTCAAAAAAAGATTTAGGTTTATGGATAAATAAAATGAATAGATTAAAAAATAAATTATTGGTCGCAATGCCAAATATGGCAGATCCATACTTTGCAGAAAGCGTTATTCTTATATGTGAAGAGAACAATGAAGGGGTCTTGGGTTTAATTATTAACAAACCTATTAGTCAAATGAAAGTTGTAGGCGCTGGGTTAAAAAATAAATTTTTCAAGGATCTTATTTCTGAATCCGAAAAAATTTATTTTGGGGGGCCTGTTATGCTACATGAGGCTTGCGTATTAAGCGAAAAAGAAAATTCAAACATTTTATTTGATATATCAGAGAAAATTAAGCTTTCTAATGATCTTGATTTAATACAAAAGATTTTATTCGACGATACAGACCCAAAAAATACAAAATTAATTTTTGGGCATGCAGCGTGGGATACAGACCAGTTACAAGACGAAATAAAAAGAGGTGATTGGTTGGTTTATAATAACACAGAACAAATTTTTAACATGGGTCCAAAATTAATTTGGGGGAGCTTAATTAAAGATTTTGGTTTAGACCAATTGAATATAACAGGTATAGGTGGTATATCTTGATATCAGGTTTAAAAAGAGTGATGCAAGATGTGAAAAAACGCAAGGTGACTAAGGGAACAAATGGTATGCAGCTTATTGTAAATGGTTGGGGATTAATAAAGCAGGGATTAAGCCTTATAAAGAGCGATGTTCGCCGCCGTCACAAAAAATAGTAGAACAATTAATAAAATCTGCTTTATCGGATAATAATAAACTGACTAACCCTGCCACATCTTCTGGGGTGGTAGTTCTTCCCATAGGATTTCTTTCAACTGTTTTCTCTACCCATTCTTTCCAATTATCGGAAATTTTTGTTAATGCTCTTGTTGGGGTAATACCCGCCTGTATAGTATTTGCAGTAATGCCTTTAGATCCAAGCTCCCAGCCTATCTGTCTAATAACGGCCTCTAGTGATGCCTTTGCGACTCCCACGGGTCCATACCCTTCCATTGCTTTATAGCTTCCTTCACTAGTTAAGCCAAGAATTCTCGAGCCTTTAGATAAAAGATTGTTTTTGAGCAATAATTGAGTCCAATAGATAAGGCAATGCGCCATTACATGTTGGGTCATATCCATTTGTCGTTGCCTAACGGGAGTGGGTTCAAAAAAATTTGTAGTGCTCCCAAAAGCAATGGAATGCATTAATAGTTTAATCGGCTGTTTTTTTGTAATGGAAACAATCTCTTCTATATGTTTCGACATTACTTCTTTGTCTGCTGCATTTTCATTCCAGAAATGCGCATGCCCACCATTAATTTTTTGAATTTTTTCTTTAAGAGATTCTGCTTCTTTTTTTATGGAACCTCGATCTAAATGAAATCCAATAATCCCGTACCCCTCTTTTGCTAGTGCTAAAGCAGTTGCAGCGCCATGTCCCGTAGAACATCCTAAAATGATTGCCCATTGTTTACTCATAGAAATTCAATTTAATAAATACTCATCCAATTAAGTATTATATTCTCACAATGAAGTTAAATTGTGGATTTGTAGGATTACCAAACGTGGGGAAATCGACCCTGTTTAATGCGCTGAGCAAAAATAATATTGCCGCAGAAAACTATCCTTTCTGTACCATAGAGCCAAATACCGGGGTGGTAGAAGTCCCAGATGCAAGACTTGGTGCACTATCAAAAATCTTTAAACCAGAAAAAACTATCTATAATACAATAGAGTTTATTGATATTGCAGGTTTAGTAAAAAATGCTCATCAAGGAGAAGGTCTTGGTAATCAATTTTTGTCACAAATCCGATCTGTAAAAGTTATAGTGCAAGTTGTGCGATTTTTTTCTGACAAAAATATTACACATGTTGAAAATCGCCTGGATCCATTAGATGATATAGAAATTATTAATACTGAATTGGTATTGGCTGATATGAAAACCGTAGAAAGGTCTTTAGAAAAAAATCAAAAACTTCTTAATGCTAATAAACCGGAAGGTAAAATAGCAGAAGCAGCTCTAGCGGGTCTTTTAGCTCATTTAAATGAAGGCTTAGCTGCGAGGTCATTTAAAAGAGAGTCAAAAGAAAACGAGGTAATTAAAAAATTATTTCTCTTAACCGATAAACCAATGATCTATGTGGCAAATATAGATGATCATTTTTCTGATATGGATCAATTGTCAAAAACTAAGGAGGTTGCTGTAAATAATCATTCATCTTTTGTTGTCATTAATGGAAAGCTAGAAGCAGAAATGACAGACTTTGACGAAGAAGAGAAAAAAATAATTTTAGAAGATTATAACTTAAAAGAAACCGGGTTGAGCGCTCTGATAAAAGAAGCATATACCACTCTTGGGCTTCAAACATTTTTCACATGCGGTGAAATGGAGGTTCGTGGATGGACAATTAAGAAAAATAATTGTGCGGTAGATGCTGCTGCAGAAATTCATACAGATTTTGCAACAAAATTTATTAAAGCAGAAATATATAGTTTTGATGATGCCATAAAACACCAAGATAATATTAAAGAATTAAAAACATTGGGCTTGGTGAAAAATGTTGGTAGAGATTATATTATGCAAGAAGGCGATGTTGCATACTTTATTAAAGGACAATGATGCAAAAAAAAATTAAGATTGGTGTTATAGGGGCAGGACATTTAGGTAAATATCATATTAATCATTTATCTAAGCATGCCAACGTTGATTTTGTTGGATTTTTTGACGTGAATAAAGACAGTGCTGAAAAAGTAGTGGCAGAGTTTTCGGTAAAGTCATTTGAAAATATTGATGAATTAATATCTGCGTCAGACGGATTGCACATTGTTACTCCTACTAACTTTCATTATCAAATTGCTCTTAAATGTTTACAACAAAATAAGGACGTTTTTATTGAAAAACCTATAACGAGCAATATAAAAGAGGCCAATGAAATCATTCAAGTGGCGGCGTCTAAAAAATGTATTGTGCAAGTGGGTCATATTGAAAGATTTAATCCTACCATTAATAAGCTCAAAAATATTGTTTCAGCGCCACACTATATTGAAATAGAAAGATTGGCGCCATTTCAAGTAAGGGGTACCGAGGTACCGGTGGTTTTAGATTTAATGGTACACGATATTGATCTCATTTTATCGATGGTAGATTCAACTATTATAAATATTCATGCTAGCGGGGCTACAATGATGAGCGACACGGTGGATCTTGCGCACGCACATATTAAATTTGAAAATGGGGTTGTCGCGAATTTAAAATCTAGCAGAATTGCTCAAAATCATGTTAGAAAAATTCGTACATATGAAAAAAATCTTTACACTATTACAGATTTAATGATACCACAAATTGAAATCTATGGCCTTGAAAAAACTTCTGCGTTCTCTGACAAGTGTAAAGAACAAGCTATTGATACTACGACAGGACCTAAAAATTTATTTTATGATAAACTAATACCAGAAAAACAAGATGCGCTTTTAGAAGAAATAAATAATTTTATTGATTCTATAAACAGTCGACATACCCCTATTGTCGATGGGAAACAGGGGTTACGGGCTTTAGAAATTGCTCTAGAAATTGAAAAAAAAATTATTAAAAATGGTTCATAAAAAAATAGTAATTATTGCTGGAGAAGATTCCGGAGATTTGCATGGTGCTCAGCTTATAAAAGCTTTAAAACAATCTAATGAAACTTATGAGTTTTATGGGATTGGGGGCGAAAAAATGATCAAACAAGGGTTAACCCCTATTGAACATATTAAAAATCTCAATGTCATTGGCCTTGTTGAAGTATTAAAACATTATCCTAGAATTAAGATGATTTTTAATAAGACGTTGGCCTTTATTAAAAAAATACAACCAGAAAAAGTAATTTTAATTGATTATCCCGGGTTCAACTTAAGGTTAGCAAAAAAAATATCTAATATGGGTATAGAGATTTCCTACTTTATATTACCGCAAGTTTGGGCGTGGAGAAGTTCGCGAGCAAAAACTTTGAAGCAAAATACCAATAAGCGCATTAGTATTATCCCTCTAGAAAAAGATTGGTTTAAAAAACGTGATATTGAAATTTCATATGTTGGTAATCCATTAATAGCACTACAAAATATCCGGGCCGATAAAAATCTTTTGTATGAAAAATATAGCATTTCATCAAACGATAAGGTTGTTGCGCTTATGCCGGGTAGCAGAAAATCTGAAATTCAAAAACATTGGCCAATTTTTTTACAAACATTAGATCTTTTACAAAAAAAATCCTCCCACAATATAGTTCCTGTACTTCTCGAAGCTCCTAATGTCGCAATTGATGATATTCCTGATAATGTTATTACCACCAAAGAAAACCATTACGAAATCCTGTCTGTTGCAGATGCGGCGATTGTATCTTCGGGTACGGCTACTCTTGAAACTGCAATACTGGGGTGTCCAATGGTGGTCTGTTATAAACTATCTTCTGTTACTTGGTTTTTAGCACAAAATATGTCTTCTGTAAAATATCTTTCTTTAGTAAATCTTATTGGCAATAAAAACATTGTTAAAGAACTATTGCAAAACGAAATGAATGCTAGCAACATAACAGAACAAATTATTTATCTCCTATCAAGAGAGGGTCGAGAAACAACGAAAACAGAGTATCGTGAGTTAATAAATTCCTTAACTTCTAAGACGAGCCCATACAAAGAAGCTGCTAAATATATTTTACAATAAATTATGATGTATAAAATCAAAACATTTGCTCTAAAACTAGCAATTAACTTTTTATATGGGTTTAATAAATTAGAAGTTATCGGGGAAGAAAGCGTCCAAAATTTAATATCACAAAATAAATCATTTATTTTGGTTACTTGGCACGGAAAGGTGTTAGCCGTTTTTAAATATTTTGCTAATAAAAACTATGTTGGGCTTGCAAGCAAAAGTAAGGACGGGAATCTTATTGTTGATGTTGGAGTAAAAATGGGGTATAAATTTGTCAGGGGTTCAAGCGGTAAGGGTGGTAGTGAAGCCTATCAAGATATGATCGAATTACTGCAAAAACCTTCTACTCAGCTTATTATTACTCCAGATGGACCAACCGGGCCTGAGCATATTCCGAAACCGGGTGCAGTACGTCTAGCAAGAAAAAGTGGTGTCCCTATCATACCAGTAATTGGACACGTATCAAAAAGTTGGATATTTAAAAATTGGCACACTTTTTATATTAGCAAACCATTTAGTAAAACTAAGTTGGTAGTTGGACAACCTATTTACTTTACCAAAGAACAACCAACAGAAGAGTGTTTAAACATTTTAAAAAAAGCCATGGTTTCAACAGACAAAGAGGCCTCATCAAGTGCGTAGTATTTTTTCCAAAAGAACCAATCATTGGGCTAATTGGGATAGATTGGGCCCCACTTTGATTATAAAAACTCACATTGTTTCTATAGTTTTGTTTCTACTTCCAATACATTTATTGTTTATCAAAATAAAAAACTATTTATATGATAAAAACATCGTTTCTCCTACGAAGGTAGATGCTACGGTTATTAGTGTGGGCAACATCTCTTTGGGGGGTGCGGGGAAAACCCCCTTCACCATTGCGTTATCAAATTTTTTAGCTCAGCGCGGAAAATCTGTGGGGGTCCTAACAAGGGGTTACGGAAGAAAAGGTGGGAGCGATTTTTTATTGAAAAATCATTCTGTAGAGGAGGCTGGCGACGAAACCATCGTCTTAAAAAACAACCTTTCCAAATCCATACCAATTTATGTCTCAAAAAATAAAATTTTAGGGGCGAACGCGCTTGCTTCACTCGGGTGTGAAATTATTATTTTAGATGACGCCTTTCAGCATCGAAAAATATATCGTGACATTGATGTTGTTTTGGTTAACCCGGATGAACTACAAGAAAAAAACAAAAAAACATTTCCCTGGGGCCTGCTTAGAGAGCCTTTTTACAACATTGATCGTGCTGATATTATAATTACCAACAAAACAAACCTTTACAAAGAAAGTTCTCCTCTAAAAAATAGCCTATCAATTAACACGGAGTTTGAAAATGAAGCACTGTCTAGCAGTGGAAGAATAACAATAAACCAACTATCGGGTTTAAAAAATGTTATGTCAATCTGTGGTATTGGAAAACCAGAAAGTTTTCAAAAAAGCTTGTCAGGGTTGAATATTGGTGTGGTAGAAAATTTAATCTACCCAGATCATCACAGTTTCAGTAAAAAAGATGTGTCTAATATTAAGCTAAACATAGAAAAATATAAAATAGATGCTATTGTTTGTACAGAAAAAGACTGGGTTAAATTAGTAGATTTTAAAGAAGAGATAGGTATCCCAATTTATGCGGTTAGGATTAATCATCACCTAAAAAAAGATATTCAAGACGCAGTTTTATGCCTATTATAAATATTTTCTAGATGATTGACATTTTTCACGTTATGGGCTAAGTTTTTGGACATTTAACACGTTAGGAGGATTTAAATGGTAGAATTATTTTTAGAAGGTGGGCCTTTTATGTGGCCAATTTTATTACTTTTATTAGGAGGCTTAGGGTTAGTCGGAGAACGTGCATATTCACTAAATCAATCAAAATCAGATTCTGAGGGATTTATGGGTGCGCTAAGACAATCATTAAAGTCTGGTGGAACAAAAAAAGCTTTGGACGTTTGTACCAGTCATGATGGGCCTGTATCAAATATTTGTGAAGCAGGATTGTCAAGAGTGGGCAAAGGAAGTGACCGAATAGAAAAAGCAATTGAAAATGCAGGGTCTCTTGAAATGGCTTTCTTAGAAAAAAACATGGGTTGGTTAACAGCAATTATTGCTATTGCACCAATGATGGGTTTTACGGGAACTGTAGCTGGTATGATTTTTGCATTTGATGCGATCGCAGCAGCAAATGATATTTCACCAGCAGTGGTGGCTGTAGGTATTTCTCAGGCGTTATTAACAACGGCTTTTGGACTAATTGTTGCGATGATTATTCAAATCTGTCAAAACTTCTTTTCTTCTATGATTGATGGAATGGTTTTAGACATGGAAGAAAGATCAATTGAATTAACCGATCTCTTAAGAGACGCCAAATAATTTTATAAATGGCTATAAGAGAGAGAAAAGCTAGAGCTGGGACTATTCCTGACGGTGGAATGGCAGACATTGCCTTTTTGTTGTTGATATTCTTCTTAGTGACTACGACCATCGATATGGACAAAGGGATTGGGATTATTTTACCAGCTGAGGGGCAAGAGCTAGAAATCAATAAGAAAAATATTCTTAATTGTTTGATTAGTGCTTCTGGCGCTGTTTTGCTTGGCGGTGAACCCGTAGAGCTAAAAGACTTAAGTCGTAAGGTGCAAGAAGAGATAAGAGCAAATGATAAATTAATTGTTTCGGTCAAGGCTCATGAAAAAGCACAGTATGATGTATATGTCGCGGTGTTAGATCAGTTAAAATTAGCAAAAGCTACTCGTATATCAATAGCGGAGACAGAATGAAATTTAGAAGAAAATCTGGTGTAGAATCAAAAATATCAACCTCCTCAATGCCTGATATTATATTTATGCTTCTTATCTTTTTTATGGTTACGACCGTATTAAGAGAATATTCGGGTCTTCCTGTTTCTTTGCCAAAAGCAGAGCGTATTGAAAAACTAGAGTCTAAAAGACACACCTCGGACATCTGGGTATCTAAAGATGGATTAATATCTATCGAAGATAAATTATTTAACAATGATGATGTACGTCATGTGATGTATGAAAAAAGAGCCTCAGATCCGCAACTAACAGTTTCCTTAAAAGCTGACCAAGCTGCCCGAATGGAAATTATTTCCGGAGTACATAACGAACTAAGAAAAGCTGATGCGCTTAAATTAAACTATTCCACCAAAGTAAAGGCGCCTAATTGATGGATTTTGATGCTATAAAAAAATTCTTTTCAAAAATTAGCCCCGTGTCTTGGACTGTTAATTTTCTATTAACTCGTGCAAAACTTTCTAAATATACTTTAAAACAAAAATACTCTACCGTATTGAGAATCGGCGGTTTATTTGGGTGTATTTTGACATTATTGGGTTTTTATAGCTTACAACGTTTTGAAAGTGACCTAGAAATTGAAACAGAAGGTCAAATTATTATTGAAAATATTGAAATACCAGAAACACAGCAATTTGAAACACCTCCTCCGCCCGCTAGACCTTCTATACCAGTAGAGTCAGAAGACGACGATCTTGCAGATGACTTAACGATTGAGGAAACAGATTTAGATAATTTTGATGCTTGGGATGCTCCGCCTCCTCCGCCATCAGGACCACAAGTAAAATTCATTCCATATGATAAAGCACCCGTACCGTTAATGCCTATTAAGCCGATATATCCAGATATCGCACAAGAAGCGGGGATTGAGGGCCAGGTGATTGTTCAATGCTTTATTGATAAAAAAGGAAAGGTAACGGAAACTATTATTCTTAAAGGTATTCCGAATACAGGCTTAAACGAATCAGCTATTACAGCTCTTAGAAAAACGCGATTTAGACCAGCAAAACAGCGTGAAACTAGTGTTGGTGTCTGGATTACTATTCCAATTAATTTTACTCTACAAAACTAATCTTCAACAAGAAGTTTGTTTAGGGTAGTATCCCCGAAACCTATAGCAATTTTATCGCCAACCTTTAAAGGTCCAACCCCTTCGGGAGTGCCAGTAAATATTAAATCTCCCGCCATAAGAGGAATTTTGTTGGATAAAAAATATATTTGTTCTGCAAAAGAAAATATCATTTGTTGAGAATTCCCCTGTTGTCTTCTTTCGCTATTAAGGTCGAGCCAAAAATCATCTTTAATGGGGTTTTCGAGAAAAGTTGAAACAACTGCAGATCCTGCAAAAGATTTTGATAAAAGCCAGGGGAGTTTATCGTTTTTAAGTTTATTTTGATATTCTCTATCGGTTAAGTCAATCCCAAGAGAATAGCCGTCGATAAAGGACGGTGAATCTTCTATGGATTTACTAACACCGCTCTTGCCAACCAACAACACAATCTCTACTTCATAGTCAATTTTTCTGTTTTGAGGTATATATATTTTATTCGTTGTGTTGAGTGCTGGAACTGATTTTTGAAAAAAGAATGGTTCTTTAGGTCTCGCGTTGCCCAACTCTTTAATGTGTTTGCTATAGTTCCGTCCAATACAATAAATATTTCTTACTAGAACGTCACCACAATTATTTTTTTGAATATGATATTTTCTCAACATTCGCCTATTTTTTCTTAACTAAACCGCCAAGCTGGGCTTTAACAAACTCTCTATTAAGTCGCGCTATATTTGTTTGTGATATTTCCTTGGGGCATTCTGCAGAACATGCTCCAGTGTTGGTGCAAGCGCCAAACCCCTCTGCGTCCATTGTTGCAACCATCTTATTTACTCTTTCTGTTTGTTCTTCTTTTCCTTGAGGCAAAAGCGCTAAGTGGGACACCTTTGCTGCGGTAAATAGCATTGCTGAAGAATTTTTACAGGCTGCAACACAGGCTCCACAACCTATGCATGCTGCAGAGAGAAACGCCTCATCTGCGTTGCTTTTATCAATTGGAATATGATTTGCCTCTCCTGCTTCGCCGGTATCTATAGAGACAAAGCCCGCCGATGAAATAATGCGGTCAAAAGATTGTCTATCTATGGATAAATCTTTAATCACTCCAAAAGATTTGGCCCTAAAAGGTTCTAGTAAAATATCGTCTTCATCATTAAAAGATCTCATATGTAATTGACAAACCGTGGTAGCTTTTTGGGGGCCATTCGGTCTTCCGTTTATCATAAAACCACACGAACCACATATCCCCTCCCTACAGTCGTGATCAAAGGCAACGGGGTCTTTTTTCTCCTTAATCAATTTGTTGTTTAAAATGTCTAACATTTCTAAAAAAGAAATATTTGGGTCAACGTCTTCAAGGCGATAATTATGAACCTCTCCTTCTGTTGTGTTGGATTCTTGTCTCCAAATTTTTAGATTAATATTCATTACTTATAGCTTCTTGTCTTCAGTTTGACGTTCTTATATTTTAAGTCTTCTTTAAATAGTTTGGGTTTATCGTTTTTATTGTAACCCCAAGCAGCAACATACTTAAACTCTTTGTCGTTTCTTTCGGCTTCATTTTCTACTGTTTGATATTCTTCTCTAAAGTGCGCCCCACAAGATTCGTTTCTATCTAGGGCGTCGTGAGCCATTAGCTCAGCTAGTTCTATAAAGTCTTTTAGTCTTAGCGCTTTCTCTAGTTCTTGGTTCATATCTTTATCACTGCCGGGGATAGAAATATTCTTCCAAAATTTTTCTTTTATTTTTGGAATAAAATCAATAGCACTTTCCAGGCCTTCTTTATTCCGCGCCATTCCAACCTTATCCCAAACAACCTTGCCAAGCTCCCTGTGAATTTCGTCTACCACCAAGTTTCCGTTGATAGACATAATCTTTTTGATGTCTTTTTCTGTTTCTCTAACCGCATCTACAAACTCTTTTTTATCTGTTTTGTTTGAAAAATCAGGTTTTTCTTTGGCTAGGTAGTCCATTACTGTGTGTGGTGCAACAAAATAGCCGTCTGCCAACCCTTGCATTAGGGCACTAGCCCCCAAACGATTGGCTCCGTGATCTGAAAAATTGCTTTCTCCAATAGAAAAAAGGCCAGGGATGGTGGTCATTAGATTATAATCAACCCACAATCCTCCCATCGTATAGTGAACGGCGGGATATATTTTCATTGGTGTTTGATATGGGTTTTCATCTGTAATATTTTGATACATATCAAATAAATTTCCATATTTTTCTTTAATGTATTGCTTTCCTTTTTCTTCTATAGCTTTTTTAAAATCAAGATAAACAGCGACGCCCGTATTTCCAACGCCTTGGCCGTTATCGCACACTTCTTTTGCTCTTCTGCTAGCAACGTCTCTAGGAACAAGATTGCCAAAGGCTGGGTAAATTTTTTCTAAATAATAGTCCCTTTCTTCTTCTGGAATATCACCAGCTTTTCTTGTGTCATTTTTTTTCTTAGGCACCCACACTCTGCCGTCGTTTCTCAAGCTTTCGCTCATTAAGGTTAATTTAGATTGAAAGTCATTTTTTACTGGAATACACGTAGGGTGTATTTGGGTAAAACTTGGGTTGGCAAACAAGGCTCCTTTTCTGTGGGCCCTCCAATTTGCAGTAACGTTACTAGCCATAGCGTTTGTGGATAAATAATAAACATTAGAGTATCCTCCGGTAGCTAAAATTACGATATCTGCAGAGTGTGCTTCAACCTTTCCGTCTAATAGGTTTCTTGTAACAACGCCTTTGGCCTTTCCATCAACAGTGACGATATCTAACATGTCATGTCTAGGATAAAATGTAACCTTACCTGCGTTTGTCTGTCTGCTCAAAGCAGAATAAGCGCCTAAAAGTAGTTGTTGGCCAGTTTGGCCCCTAGAATAAAACGTGCGAGAAACTTGAACACCCCCAAAGGACCTGTTGTCTAATAGACCCCCATATTCTCTTGCAAACGGGACCCCCTGAGCAACACACTGATCAATAATATTAGCACTAAGCTCTGCTAAGCGATATACATTATCTTCTCTCGATCTAAAGTCCCCACCTTTGATTGTGTCATAAAAAAGCCTCATCACGCTGTCGCCGTCTTTTTTATAATTTTTTGCTGCATTAATGCCTCCTTGGGCAGCAATGCTGTGTGCTCTTCGTGGAGATTCGTGGTAAGAAAAGGCGTGGATATTAAATCCTTTTTCTGCCAATGTAGCGGCTGCAGAGGCTCCGGCTAATCCGGTACCAATAATAATAACTTTGTATTGGTTGGCTTCTTCCGAACTAAGCTTATTAAGCGTTTTTTTATAGTTTTCCCATTTTGTATGGAGCTCTCCGTTGGGAGCGTTAGCGTTGAGGATGAAATCTTTCATCTTTATACAAACCTCACAATAAAACCAAACCATACTGGTATAGAAATAAAGCCGAGTGGAATCCAAAACCAAAACATGGCAGAGAAATTACTATATAGTTTTTCATATTTTGTCCCTACAATGCCAAGCGTTTGTCCTGCAGAAACAAATCCATGCTTAAGATGATATCCTAGCAAGGCAATAGCAACAACATAAAAGGTTGCAAAAAACGGATTTGCAAATCCAACCTGATCTCCAATCACTATATCATAATAAGACTCGTCATGTGAACCAAAATTAAATTTATACCAAAAGGTTGCCCAGTGGGTTACTAAAAAAATAAATATGAAGCTCCCCGTAAAAGTTGCGTATCGCGCAGAAGGTGCTGTATTTTCTTTGCTATATGATTGTATGTTTTTTTTCGCTTTTCTGTTTTTCCACCACAACAATATGCCGCTATATGCATGACTTAAAACAAGAAACAACAAAAAGAATTCGGCTATTCTTATTAAAAAGCCTAAATATTTTAATTTTTCAACATAGGCGTTGAACGCATCTTCCCCTACAAACAAAAAAAGGTTTCCAGCTAAGTGAAATACTAGAAAGAAAGATAGCAATAATCCTGTTATTGCCATTAAAATTTTTCTTCCAATTGAAGATGTTAATATTTGAAATATAGACATAAATTTACTTAGCACTAAAGCCAATGTTATAACCCGTTTTGATAAAGGTAAAGACAAAAAATATGGGAAAAAAATTAAAAATTGCCGGTGGACACTATAATACTGTTGACACTGCACATAATATTTTAAAGTTAGGTGGAAATGCCTTTGACGCTGCTGTAGCGGGCGTTTTTTCTTCTATGTCATGTGAATATTTATATACTGGGGCGGCAAGTGGTGGAGCAATGCTGGTGAAAAAAAATGGTTTGTCTCCTCAGATAATAGATTTTTTTGTTGAAACTCCCGCAATCAATCCTGCAAAAGTTGGGGATTTCAAAACAATTCATGCTGATTTTGGCGACACAAAACAAGAGTTTAATATTGGGGTTGGGTCTGTTGGTATACCCGGAACACTTCCGGGGTTAATTCAAATACATAAAAATTATGGATCTTTACCTTTTTCTGTGTTGGTCGAACAGGCGGTTGATTTAGCAAAAAATGGGTGTTCAATCTCTCCAAACCAAGAATATTTATCGGAGGTGTTGTCTCCTGTAATATCAAACTCTAAAACACTTAAATCTATTTTTACAAAAAAGGGCTCTTTGCTCAAAAGCGGGGATTCTTTTTTCAATAAAGATTTTGGGTCGTTTTTGGAACAGTTTCTTTATGAAGATGCAAATAAGTTCTATAAGCATGAGGTGTGTCCTCTTTTTTATAACGCCCTCAAAGAAGGTGGAATTATTAGCCTAAAAGATCTACAAGAATATACTCCCAAAAAAAGAGCTCCACTAAAAATGCGGTATCGTAACCATAACATCTTTATGAATCCCCTGCCATCGACAGGGGGTAGATTAATTAATGGGGGGCTGGGTGAGCTGCGAGAGCTTAGCCGTGTGTCTAGAAAAGATATAGAGGGCGCTCTATACAAAATAAAAACCATAAAAGAAAAAGACATGGTTGGTTCTACTACCCACATTAGTATTATTGATAAAGAAAATAATGTAGCGTCGGTTACCACTACAAACGGTGTGGGGGCGGGATTTATAATCCCCGGCACTGGAATAATGCCAAACAACATGTTGGGAGAAAAGCACCTAAACCCTTATGGTTTTCATAGCTGGAAATCAAAACAAAGGATACCAAGCAATATTTGCCCAACACTGATTGTGGGCAACAATCAAAACCTAATTACGTTGGGTTCTGCTGGAAGCAGTAGGATTGTTTCTGCAACTATATCTGTAATAACCAACTTAATTAACAACGGTATGTCTCTAAAAGAAGCGGTTTCCAAACCAAGAATTCATCTTGAGGGGTCCACGCTACACTGCGAACCGCACATTCGTCGTCCGGAATATCAAACCAAAAACGTGGTTCTGTGGGAAGAAAAAAGTATGTATTTTGGCGGAGTTAATGCTTGTAGTTTGTCGGATTCTGTCGCTGATGAGCGCAGAAGCGGTGTTTCGGTTTAGCTGGACAACCAAGCAAATAAGCTGGACATTTCTCTACTGTTAGACATTATTTCTGGATGCCACTGCACGCCTATAAAATTATCCCTATCTTTAAGCTCAATAGCTTCTATCACGCCATCCTTTGCGGTGGCAGTTACCACAACCCCTTCTCCCAGGTTATTAATACACTGGTGATGGCTGCTTTTAATGTCAATTGTTTTTTTGTTAACGAGCTTAGAAAGTGTTGAGTTTTGCTTTGCAATTGTAATTGGGTGAACGCTTGCTGCTCCATTAAAAACGCCGTGATCAATGTGGTTTTTTACCAGCGTGGGAATATCTTCTATAAGAGTTCCTCCATAAATAACATTAACGTGTTGTGCCCCCGCACAGATTGCAAGAATTTTTTTATTTTGGTTCATTGATTCTAAAAAAATAGCTCTATCAAAACTTTCCCTATTTTCAGACATGGTGTCGGGATCTAGTAGCTGTGGGTTGGTTGATTTATATTTGTTGGCTGGTATGTCTGGTCCACCCACCATTAATAAACCGTCTAAGTTTGAAACTAAGGACGCTATTTGATCTTTGTTTTTAGTGTGGTTTAGTGTGATTGGACAACCGCCAGCACTCCAAACAGCTTTATAGTATGCTTGTTTTGTAGCGTTCCAAGTAGAGCCTTTTATCTCTATATCATAGGGGTTGATTCCAATTAAAGCTTTTTTCAACGGTTTGCCTAATTAAAATTTGTATTCGTTTAGTTTTGGCACCTTTTTTATCAGCTCTTTTAGGGTGCCTTGGTGTGTCTTTTTGTTATACTTTACCACCCAAGTTCCAGAAGGTTCTCCTTCTATAAAACTTCCTTTAATAGTTGGATTTTCTTGTGGGGCAACATAGTTCCACTCTCCGGTTTTTTGGTTATTTTGATACTGCCCTCTTCCATAAAAACGAGATCCGAAATCAATGTCTGGGCCTTCTGTCCATTCCCCTGTTTTGATGTCCCCACTATAGAGACCAGATGCGACCTTTCTTGATTTATTAATATTTGATTCAATAATGCTGTTGTCTTCTTTTTTATAGTGACTCCAAACACCTTCTTTCTTACCAAACTGGTATGAACCGGACTGTTTAAGCGCCAAAGACCCCTCTTCTAAAACAAAATACTCTTTCCAGTCGCCTGTTTTTACGCCATCTCTATAAGACCCTTTTCCCCTGTTAGAAGAGTGTGGAGAAAGATTATAAAAGGCGCTATTTAGTAGGCCGTTAACATAGCTTTCTTTCCAGCCGGTGTCTTTCCCTTTTTCATACCAAATCCATGTATCGATTTTTTTTCCGTCTTCATATTTGCCTTCGCTCACCAGAACGCCCTGTGGGTCCCAGCTTTTCCAGAGCCCCTCTTTTTCCCAGTTGTCGTAGTTTCCTGCTCTGATAAGCGCTCTCGTGTTGGGATCTCTTTCTTTCCATCTACCGGCGCCGTTTTCAAACGTAATCTCTCCCCTAGTAATGAGTCGACCTTCGCTGTCTTTGCTCCAGGTGGTCCATGTTCCAACTATTTTTCCGTCTTCATATTTGATGTATTCTATTCTTTTATTTTTTTCTCTGGGTCCCGGGAATAAATAGGTGGTTTGTTCTCCTTCTGGAACGCCCTTAATATAGCTGGCCTTTTTTTGTGTCCCCTTTTTAAGGTCTACCTCAAACCAGTCGCCGTCTTTTAGGCCTTTTTTATATACACCAACTAGCTCTCCATATTTGTCTATCACGTCTCCCGAAAAAACGCTATCTGATTCTTTGTTGTAGGCAAGGCCGTCTTCTTTAATAAAAATTTGGTCTTCATAGATTTCACCAGAACAAGACATTATGAGCAATGTCATAAATATTATAAATGTTTTTTTCATACTCTCTCCCTAAATTGGTTTTGCCATAAAATTTTTAAACAGCATTAATGTATTCATTATGAACTTTAAACAAAAAATATATTTTTTTTCACAAATAAAAACTGACGGTGACCAATCTATGTCAGAAGTTTTGGGTGGTAAGGGCGCTAATATTGCCGAAATGTGTAAGTTGGGTCTTCCTGTTCCTCCCGGATTTACGTTATCTACAAGCTTGTGTGGCGATTTTTTAAAACACAAAAAGTTGTCGATATCCCTTAAGAATAATATCAAAAAATATATTAAAAAAACTGAAGAAATAGCGGGCAGCTCTTTTGGGGGAGAAAAACCCCTTTTATTGTCTGTCAGGTCTGGCGCACCCATATCTATGCCTGGAATGATGGAAACTATTTTAAACATCGGGCTAACCTCTCAAACAATTCCCCGCCTTATTAAGCAATCTGGTAGTGAGCGGTTTGTATACGACAGTTATCGCAGATTGATTATGATGTACTCGGACGTGGTTTTGGAAAAATCGCTTAATCTAAATAAAAGCAAAACACCAATTAGTGTGAAAATGGAAAAGCTTTTATCTAAAATGAAAAAAAAATATAAACACAAAGACGATGCTTCTGTTTCTGCTAAACACTGGCAAGAACTAATCTCAACATATTTGGTGTTGGTAGAAAAAGATTTTGGTGTGGTCTTTCCAGACAACCCATATGATCAGCTTTTTGGCGCAATAGCGGCTGTCTTCTCAAGCTGGAACGGTAAAAGAGCGGTAGCATATAGAGCGCTTGAAAACATTCCGGACTCAATGGGAACCGCGATAAGCATTCAAACTATGGTGTTTGGGAATCTCGGGGAAAATTGTGGTACTGGGGTTTCCTTTACAAGAAACCCCTCTACTGGAGAAAACAAGCTTTATGGTGAGTGGTTACAAAACGCACAAGGAGAGGATGTTGTTGCTGGCGTTCGCACACCACACCCGATATTATCTGATTCTGGATCAAAAAACTCCCTTGAAACAAAAATGCCAAAAGCATATGCAGAACTTAGTCGTGTTAGAAAAATATTGGAAAAACACTTTGATGAGATGCAAGATATTGAATTTACCATACAAGACCATAAGTTTTGGATGCTACAAACTCGAACCGGAAAACGAACAGGTATTGCTGCAATTAAAATTGCTACCGACATGGTCCAAGAAAGGCTTATTAGTAAAAAAACGGCTCTTTCCCGAGTTCAACCAAACCAAATTTATGAAAGCTTATTAAAAAACATAGAGCCAACCTCACTGATAGGTAAAAAAGCTGTCGGGCATGGGTTGCCGGCTGGTCCTGGAGCCTCTTCTGGTAAGGCCGTTTTCACCGCAGAAAAAGCAGAGTTTTTAGGTAGGGGTGGGGAGAAGGTTATTCTTATTAGAGAAGAAACTTCCCCTGAAGATATTCATGGAATGCATTCTTCTGATGGCATTTTAACCTCTCGGGGCGGACTAACTAGCCACGCAGCGTTAGTTGCTAGGGGTTGGGGTAAAAGCTGTGTTGTTGGGTGCCAAACTCTACAGATTAATAACAACAATCGTTCTTGTCTTGTGGGTGAAGCCAAAATAAAAGAGGGTGACTGGATTACATTAAACGGCTCTACTGGAGAGATTTTTTGTGGACAGCTAGACCTGTTTCAAAGCCCCGTTACCAGCTCTGGGCCGCTAAAAGAGTTGTTGTCTTGGGCAGATCAGGTGCGAAAACTAAAAATTAGGGTGAACGCAGAAACGCCAGAGGATTGTGAAAAAGCGCTTAATTTTGGCGCAGAGGGTGTTGGTTTGTGTCGTACAGAACATATGTTTTTTGAAGAAACGCGGGTACACGAATTTAGAAAAATGATTTTATCATCAACTGAGCGGGCTAGAACAAAACACCTTAAAAAACTTCTCCCCTTTCAAACTAAAGACTTTTATAATATTTTAGGGGCGATGGGGAGTAGGCCGGTAACCGTCCGCCTGTTAGACCCCCCCCTCCATGAGTTTATTAATATCCCTAAAAAAGAATTGGGGTATCTTGCTTTAGACTTAAAGAAAAGCAGGGCGTCTATTTTGGCTAGGGTGGCTTTTTTAAAGGAATCTAATCCAATGCTTGGACACCGCGGTTGTCGTTTGGGTATCTCCTATCCAGAAATTACAAAAATGCAGGCAGAGGCTTTATTGGGCGCAGCGTTTAAGCTAAAAAAAGAAGGGGTGGACCCTGAGATAGAAATCATGGTTCCGCTAGTAGCTGATGTAAACGAATTTGTTAATCAAAAAAATATTGTTTTGGGTGTTTACAAAAAACTTTCTAAAAAACACGGCCTAAGCCTGAAATATAAAATTGGAACCATGCTTGAGGTGCCTAGGGCGTGTTTGGTTGCAGAACACATCGCAAAAGAAGCTGACTTCTTTAGTTTTGGTACGAACGACCTTACACAAACTGCGTTTGGTTTTAGTCGGGACGATACGGGTGCGTTCTTTGAGTCATATTTTAAAGAAAAGATTTTTTCTGCAGACCCTTTTGAACAAATTGACCAAGAGGGTGTTGGGCAGCTAATGAAGTTTGCGGTTGAGGGTGGAAGAAGAGTAAAAAAATCTCTTTCAGTTGGAATTTGTGGTGAACATGGGGGAGAACCAAACAGCATTAGGTTCTGTCGTGAGCTAGGTTTAAACTATGTGAGCTGTTCCCCCTTTAGAATTCCTGTTGCTAGGTTGGCGGCGGCACAAGCAGAACTATAATGGAAAAAAAATTAGACATTGTTGTATACGGCTCTACCGGATTTACTGGTGGTCTTTGCGTAAAATATTTAAAAGAAAACTATCCAAATGTCAGGTTTGCTGTTGGCGGAAGAAACCAAAAAAAACTTCAATCGGTTTTAGATAAATACTCTTTAGATTGTAAAATTTTTGTAGCAGATGGAGACGATTCAGCGGCGCTAGATAAAATAACAAGCGCAACCAAGGTTGTTCTTTCAACGGCCGGCCCCTTCCATAGATATGGATCAAAAATGGTTGCCTCTTGTGTAAAAAACGGTACCCACTATGTTGATATTACTGGTGAAAATTTTTGGGTAAGAGAAATGATTGCCAAACACCACGAAGAAGCGAAACAAAAAGGTGTTCGTATAATTCCTGCCTGTGGCTACGATTCAATTCCGTCAGATTTGGGTGTATTTTTTGCAGCAAAATCTTTTGGAGGCCCTATAAAGTCAATTTATTCTTATCACACTATGAAGGGTGAGGCCTCCGGCGGAACCATTGAAACAATGTTTGCAATTAGGGACTTAAAATTAGATAGATCGGCGTTTGGTGCTTTTGCATTAAACCCAAAAAACTCTATTACAGAAACACAAAAAAAACTTACTAGTGATAGGGTGTCTGTTCAAAAAAACAAAACACTTGGGGTTTGGACGGGTCCTTTTGTTATGGCTATGGCTAACGCTCGTGTCGTGAGACGAGGGGCTGCCCTTTTAGCAGAAGACAATAATGGTTATGGAAAAGATTTTGTCTATAAAGAAAGCGCCTATTACTCAAAAAAACGTAGCGCCTATATAACGACCTTTATGTTGGCTGTAATGGGTGTTGTAATTGTTACCCCGCTTAGAAAAATTGTACGACCACTATTAAAACAGCCAGGACATGGGCCAAGTCAAAAAGTGATGGATGGTGGTTTCTTTAGGTGTAAGCTTCTTGTAACGGGAGAGGATGGTAATCAAAAAATTTATAGTATGGGGGGTGACGGAGACCCCGGATATAAGGTTACTTCAAAATTTGTTTGTGAAAGCGCCTTGTCTCTTTTGGGAGACCAAAGAAACTTGCCGGGTGGACCGGGTTATGGTGGAATTCTTACCTCTTCATCTGGGTTGGGGCATGTTTTAATTGATAGGCTAAAAAACGTTGGTATTGTTTTTGAATAACAAATTGATTAAAAAATACTTATTTCTTGTTGCCGTTTTAAGTTTTGGCACAATGCAAGCTCAGGAAAATTTTCAACACCAAGATCTTGTGAGTTTTTTCAAAGAGTGGAGGGCTTTTGAGTCTCCACCTCTTTTAGGTGGGGCGCCAGACTACACCAGGGCTCGTTTTAACAAAGACCATAAAACCTTTAAGTCGCTACAAAGACGTTTAAACAAAATGAATATTGCTGGTTGGTCGGATGATCAACAAATAGATTGGCACATTGTTCGCGCTGAAATGAATGGATATGATTTCAACTATAGGGTTCTTAGGCCGTGGGAAAGAGACCCGGCTTTTTACCAAACCGTTTGGGTTTATAAAAGTGATGTTCCAGCACATGAGGGACCCACAAACCATGCGACCCTTGAATTGTGGACCTATAGTTTTCCCCTGACAGACAAAGAGCGGTCTCGCCTTACAAAAGAACTAAAAATTATTCCACCCCTATTAAAGCAGGCTAAAAAAAACTTAACGGGAAATGCTCGCGACCTTTGGATTGCCGGCACCAACAACTTTTACCAACAAAAATCTATTCTAGAAAAACTTGGGGCCAAACTATCTAAAACCAACGCCGAACTACAAACAGCTTTAAACAATGCAATAAAAGAAACGGTGATATTTATAGCTTGGCTAGAAAATAATGCGCAGTATAAAAGTGGGCCTTCTGGGGTTGGAAAAGATAACTATACTTGGTATCAAAAAAATGTTCACTTGGTTCCTATTAGCTGGGAAGAAGAGGTTGCCCTGCTTCAGCGAGAGCTAGATCGAGCCTGGTCTTCTTTGGTTTTAGAGGAGAAAAAAAATGCCGGTCTTCCCCTTATGGTTGCAGCAAGAACCCCTGAGGAGTTTAACGCTATGGCTGAAAAGGGGGTTCAGCGGTTGATGCGCTTTTTAGAAGAAAAAGAGATTATGGATATTAAGCCAAATATGGAGCCGGCGCTAAGGGAGCACATGGGGTCTTTTGTGCCAGAAAAAGATAGAAATTTTTTTACGATAGGAATGCATTATGACCCCGTTCCCCTGTATTCACATTTTTATCATTGGTTTGATTTGGCACAAATGAGAGACGACCCACACGAAAGCCCTGTTCGTAGAGGTCCGTTGTTATATAATATTTTTGATTCAAAAAGTGAGGGCATTGCAACTGGCGTAGAAGAAATGTTTATGCATGCCGGGCTATATGAAGACAGTCCTCGATCTAAAGAAATTATATGGATTATGGTTGCACAAAGAGCTGCTAGGGGTTTGGGGTCTTTATATGCACATGCTAATATCATGAACATGGAAGAGGCTGGTGCGGTTCATGTAAGGTGGACCCCGCGCGGATGGATGAAACGAGAACCCCATTTATTAAAATTTGAACAACACCTTTATTTAAGGCAGCCCGGATATGGTACTTGTTATATAACTGGAAAATATCTTATTGAAAAACTAATGGCTGAAAGCGCTCAACAGCTAGAGGCTGAAGGAAAAACTTTTATATTAAAGGATTTTTTGAGGAAGTTTAACGACGCTGGTAACATACCAGTTGAGTTAGTTCGCTGGGAAATAACCGGGGAAAAAACTATAACCAAATAATTGTAATGCCCGGGTTGTTTCTATTAAAGTCTTCGTCTTTAGAGGATAAAAAATTTGACCTCATATTAACCGCATCTTTATTAAACATGTTATAGTCTTCGCCATTAATAACACCCCGAAATCTACCTCTCTGTTCTTTGGCCCAACCCCTAACTTCTGTGGCCACCCTTCCGCTTCCCAGTCCGTGTATAATTTTTACTGCCGTAATGCGTGAATCAGACTTGGCTGTGCTAATTGCTACCTCTAGGTCAGAAATAGCGTCTCTGGCGTTTTGGCCGGCGTGTCCTATATCTATTTCTTTTAACATGTCTTTTTAATTGTCTATATTTGTTTGTTATGAACGAAGCTTTTTCCAACATTAAAACTCTTTTTCATTCTCAGGTAAAAACCCGTTCTTCTTTAGCAAAATCTACACATAACGAAAGAAAGCAAAAACTGAAAAGACTTTTAAAAAATTTTATGGAAATGGAAAATGAGGCTATAGGGGCTTTAGCTCTCGATCTCAAGAAAAGTCCAACAGAGTCTGTTATAAGTGAGATTTTGGGCGTAAAAACTGAGGCCAAGTTTGCAATAAAAAATTTAAAAAAATGGATGAGGGCCAAAAAAGTTTCTTCTCCTCCGGCTGTGTTTTTTACATCTGCCTGGGTTCGTCCAGAACCAAAGGGGGGTGTATTAATTCTTTCTCCGTGGAACTATCCCATCTTACTGTGCTTAAACCCCCTTATTTCGGCTATAGCCGCGGGAAATACTGTTATAATTAAACCCTCTGAGTTTGCTCCGGCGTCCAGTGCTTTTTTAAAAAAACTGGTAGAAAAAACATTTAAAGACAGTGAGGTTGCTGTTGTGATTGGGGATCAGCACGTTGCCACCGAACTTTTGTCTCACCCCTTTAATCATGTTTTTTTTACTGGAAGCCCTTCAACGGGAAAAATTATTATGGCCGCTGCCGCAAAGCACCTTGCTGACGTTACGCTAGAGCTTGGCGGGAAATCTCCGGTGATTGTTGATGAAAGTGCAAACATTGTTGAAACTGCTTGGAAGCTTGCATTTTATAAGTTTGCAAACGCCGGGCAAACCTGTACTGCGCCCGACTATGTTTTGTGTCACGAAGATAAAAAAGACGCTTTGGTTGCGGGGCTAAAAGAAAACTTTGGTGCCTTTTTTGATGGCAACAATACCAACCAATCAAAAGATTATTGTCAAATTATAACGCATGCGCACTTTGATAGAATAAAAGGCTATCTTGACGATGCCAAAAAAATGGGGGCCTCTATTGAGGTTGGTGGTCACACAAACAGGGAGAATAAATTTATCTCTCCAACCGTATTGTCTAGTGTCTCTCTGGAGTCAACGATAATGAAGGAAGAAATTTTTGGACCTCTTATGCCAGTTATTACCTATAAAAACCTAGATGAAGCAATTGAATTTATAAACGAAAGAGAAAAGCCTTTGGCTCTATACTTGTTTAGTAATAAGAAAAAAAATCAAAAAAAGGTGTTGGTAGAAACTTCAAGTGGTGCGTTGGTGTTTAATGACTGTGTTATTCACCACACCAACCCAAACCTCCCGTTTGGTGGCATCAATAACAGTGGGCTTGGGAGCTATCATGGAAAATACGGTTTTGATGCTTTTTCGCACGAAAAGGCTATTTTAAAAAGCAGTTCTTGGTCTCCGTTTAAGTTAATGCTTCCGCCCTACACCAACATAAAACACTCTTTGGTTAATATGATAAAAAAACTTTCTTAGAAAGTTCATTTCTGAAATCAATAACCGTGTTTGCATACTTGTCTGACCTGTTATATGTTCGGATACTTCTCCAGGCTGGTGACCTAAAAGAAAAATTATAGTTATTTTTTGGGTAACCGTTTTCTGTTAAATAGTGAGCGATGCTTCCCAAAACATCTTCCCAATTATATGGATCTTTTGTGCCATCCCGGTTGTAGTCTATAGACAGGCGATTAAAGCTTGATGGAATAAACTGTCCGTATCCAAACGCTCCAGCATAAGACCCTCTCGTTTCAAAGGGGTTAATGTTTTGTTCTTTGCTATATAACAGTAGTTCAAAAAGCTCTTTGGTTGCCCAGGACGATCGCTTGGGTAGGTTTATTACCTGTGTATACAAAGAATTAAAAACGGAGTATTCTGCATATTTTTTTCCATAGTTGGTTTCTATTCCAGCTATTGCAACCAAAATGAGTGGATCTATGTCAAACTCTAGCATAATTTTATTTAATAGCTCTTTGTTTTGAAAATAAAAACTAACTCCGTTGCTAAGCCTGTCTTCTGTAACAAAAATTTTTCTGTATTGTTTATAGGTTTTAACTTTTTCTGGTTTTTTTCTAAACCGCTCAAGAACCTGTGGCTCTTGTTTTAAGTTTGGGTTTTCAAAAATTGTTCTGATTTCGTTAATGCTATAGTGGTCTTTAATTTTGGTTTCATTAATAAGCCGGTTAAAGACTTTATAGTTGTCTCCCGTTGTTTGCCCAACAAGCGTGGAAAAACAAAAATAAATATATAGTGTTGTTTTAATGGTTAATTTCATTGTGTTCAATTTAATAATATTGTTAAACCGTTTATGTTAAATAATAAATTTTTATTACTAACCGTTGCGCTTCTTTCTGTTAGCTCTTCCGCATGGGTGGTGCGTATCCTACCAGACACAAATGCAATCACTCTTGCTTTTTGGCGAATGTTGTTGGCGAGCGCCATGGTGTTTATTATTTCTTACAAGAATGTTTTGTCGTTTGTTCCCAATAAAAAAATGTTTTTAGCGGGGGTTTTTTTGGGGGCTCACTTTGCCCTGTTTTTTAGAAGCATCCAACTCACCTCTATCGCAGAGGCCACCCTACTTGGAACAACCGCACCAATATTTACAGAAATTTATGGCTTTGTCTTTCAAAAAAAATCTCCTGTGTTTATGGTTGTTTTGGGATTGTTCGTTGCTTTTGTTGGTGCAGGCGTTTTAGTAAGTCAGGGTTCTTTTAGCGAAACTGGCACGCTGGGGAATATCATGGCAATTTTATGTTCAATTGCAATGGCTTTTGTTTTAATTGTTGGAAAAGACATTAGAAAGAATGTTGGTGTGTTTGAATATACGCGGTGGTTGTTCTTTTTTGCGGCATGTACCCTTTTTGTTATTTCTCTGGTTGTTGGCGTTTCTGTGTTTTCTGTTTCGGTGGAAGAGTTTCCTTGGTTTGTTTTTTTGGCGCTTGTCCCAACAATGATTGGCCATAATATTTTTTACTATCTTATTAAAACCCTTAGCACTACAACGGTTGCTGCTGTCCCCCTGGGGGAGCCTGTGGTGTCTTCTTTGGGGGCGCTAGCGCTCTTTGGGGAGCCTATTGGGCTTGCGGTTGTTTTGGGTGGTGGAATTACCTTATTTGGGGTTTTTTTAGTAGTTCGCTTTGGTGACTAACTAATTATTTATCAGAAAGTCTTTCTTTTTTTTGTGTCGCTTCTCTTTTTTGTTGATCAAGGTCCATTTTGCGCAGTCGAACAGACGTTGGCGTTATTTCGACAAGTTCGTCCTCTGATATAAACTCAATAGATTGGTCTAAAGACAGCTCTCTTGGAGGTCTCACGGTTACCGTGTTGTCGGATCCGGAGCTTCTCATATTAGAAAGCTTTTTTTCTCTTGTAATGTTTAAAGAAAGGTCGTTTGTTTTATTTCTCTCGCCAATAACCATCCCATCATAAACCTCTGTCCCAACACTAACAAATAGCTCTCCCCTGTCTGCTGTATTAACACAGGCATATGTTGTAACTTTTCCGTGCCTGTCAGATATTAGGGCCCCCGTATTTCTTTGCGGAATTCTTCCAAACCACGGGGCATATCCATCAAAAAGCTTGTTCATTATTCCTGCACCCCTTGTGTCTGTAATAAACTGACTTCTAAAACCAATTAATCCGCGAGAGGGAATAGAAAATTCTAGGGACGCTCTGCCAAAGCCGTGATTTTGTAGATTAATCATCCTTCCTTTTCTCGCAGAGAGCTTCTCTGTTAAAACCCCAACCTTGTCTTCTGGAACATCTAGAAAAACTTTTTCCATTGGCTCCATGGTTTGGCCATCCTCTTCGCGCGTAATGACCTTTGGCTTAGATACCATAAACTCATACCCCTCTCTTCTCATGGTTTCAATTAAAACTGCCATTTGTAGTTCTCCTCTTCCGCGCACTTCATATGCATCAATTCTGTCTGTTTTTAAAACCTGCAGAGAAACATTACTTAGTATTTCTTCTTCTAGCCTGTCGTTGATGTGCCTTGTGGTTAAATATTTTCCTTCTTTCCCGGCAAAGGGGCTGTTGTTAACATAAAACAACATTGAAACTGTTGGTTCGTCAATTTGAATTCTTGGCAGTGGCTCTGGGTTTTCGTTTGAAGAAATTGTGTCCCCTATAGTAATGTTTTCCAGCCCCGCAACTGCAATAATGTCTCCAGACTCTAAGCGATCCACTTTAATTTTTTTTAACCCCTTAAACGTATATAGCGCAGAAAACCTGTGGCCTGTTGTGGTTTTTTTCTCTCCACAAAGTGCATAGTTTTTGTTCATTTCTAGTGTTCCGTTATTTAGTCTTCCGACCGCAATTTGACCAACATATGAATCATAGTCTAGGTTAGTAATAAGAAACTGTGGTGTCTTGTTGTTGTCTGCAGTTGGTCCTGAAATGTTATCTAAAATAGCATTAAAGAGTGGATCTAGTGTTTTAGAATTGCTCTCTAGGTCGGCGTGTGCAATTCCCTCTTTTGCGTTGGTATAAATAATGGGAAACTCAATTTGTTCGTCGTTTGCATCAAGGTCAATAAACAGGTCATATACCTCGCTAACAACCTCTTGAATTCTTGCATCAGATCTGTCAATTTTATTAATTACTAAAATAATTGGAATGTTTTTGTCGAGTGCTTTTTTCAAAACAAACCTTGTTTGTGGGAGGGGGCCTTCGCTTGCATCTACCAACAAAAGCGCTCCATCTACAAGGTTTAAACTTCTTTCCACTTCACCCCCAAAGTCCGCGTGGCCCGGCGTGTCCATAATATTAATTTTAATGTCTTTGTAGTATACTGCCGTATTTTTTGCAGTAATAGTAATTCCCCTTTCTTTTTCAAGGTCCATCGAATCCATAACCCTGTCTTGAAGCTCTTGGTGGGCTTGAAAAGTTCCGCTTTGCTGTAACATGCCGTCAACCAGGGTGGTTTTTCCGTGATCTACGTGTGCTATAATAGCAATGTTTCTAAAGTTATTTTTTCTCATTTTTGTTTAATAATTTGATTGGAATATAAAGCTAAATACTGCCTGGTCGTATGTTTATTGTGCCTTATATATTATACGGCCATTGGGGCTTTAATACTTTCCATGGGACTGTAGCCTAGAAGTTGAAATTCTTTTGGCTTTGCTCTTATAACCTCTGCTAAAGATTGAAAGTTTGGCGTCAGAAGTTTTGGCGGGAGCTGCGGTTCGCGCTGAATTTGCTCCTTGACCTGTTTAAAGTGGTTTTGATAAATGTGGCAATCTCCACCAGTCCAAACAAAATCCCCGGGCTTTAACTTTAACAACTTGGCTATAATGCATGTTAGTAAGCTATATGACGCAATATTAAACGGAACACCTAAAAACATGTCTGCGCTGCGCTGATACAGTTGACAGTTTAGTTCTTTGTCTTGTACATGAAACTGAAACAGTGTGTGGCATGGGGGTAGCGCCATTTTGTCAACCTCGCCAGCGTTCCACGCGCTTACAATGTGTCGCCTACTATATGGGTCTGTAGAAATATTTTTTATAACTTCTGTAATTTGATCTGTGTGGTGGTTTTTGTCGGACCAACTACGCCACTGGCTGCCATATACGGGGCCCAACTCTTTAATCGTCTCGGTGTTTGTGTAGCCCAAGTCTTTGCCTTGGCGGTCTGCGTTCGCGGTCCAAATGGTTTTTTTCCCTATAAGGTTTTCTCTGGCCATTCCGTGGTGGATTTCGGCAAGCCTTCTTTCGTCTGTACTGCCCTCTAAAAACCAAAGTAGTTCACTTACCACGCTACGCCATGCAAGTTTTTTTGTGGTAACGGCGGGAAAGCTGTCTTGCAAATTAAAGCGCATTTGATGTCCAAATATGCCTCGAGTACCAACCCCCGTTCTGTCTTCGCGATCTTTGCCGTTTTCTAAAATATATTTAAGCGCGTCAAGATATTGTTTCATTTTTTCCTCTTTTTCCAAACTTGAAGCTCAACGGCTGTGTGTTTTTCTGTCCATGTTTTTTCGAACATTTTTTCTATTTTTTCTATTGGCAAAAACGTGTCGCAACCATGATTGCCCGGTATGCGGCTCAAATAAAACTCTTCAACAATGTCCATTGTTTGATTAATGATGTTTGGGCCTCCAATAATCCATGTTGTCGCGCCCGCACTTTCCTTGGAAAGGGTTGTTATTTTTTTATTTAAATCTCCGCTTAAGTATTGGTCTGCTCCGGGATAGTCTTTTTTTCTTGTTGTTATTAAAACGTTTTTTCTTTTTGGAAGGGGCCAGGGCATAAGGGGGTCTTCCCACGTTTTAGATCCCATAACAACAACATTGTTTGTTGTGTTTTTCTGGAACCATCCTAAGTCTTTTGAGTTTTTTGGCCAAGGAATCGTTCCCCCCTTGCTCACTCCTCCAGAGTCGTCGCAGGCTAATATTGCTTTAATCACAAGCCCTTCCGTCTTCCGCTTTAGTCTTTTGTTGGGACGCCGTTTTCATCTATAGATCCCGCGGCTACCTGATAAATATTATTAAAGGTTATATATTTTTTTATTGCTGCATTAACCTGGTCTAGGGTAACCCCCCTCACGTCGTCTGGATAGCTGGATATTTTTCTGATATCTCCCCAAACAGTAACTGCGTTTAAAATTCCACCCGAAAGACCGGCTGTTGTATCAAACCCAACCTGATAAGACCCTATTAGTGTGGATTTTGTTATATCAACCTCTTCTTGGGTTACTCCGCCAGACGCCCACTTTTTAATTTCTCTGAGTGTTGCTTTTTCTCCTTTTGCTAGAAGCTCTGGGGCAAAAGTTCCTCCCACCATCCAATATCCATCATTGCTGTTGTCAAACCCGCTTATGCGAGAATTAATCCCATATGTGAGCCCTTCTTTTACTCTAACGGTTTGCATTAGGCGCGCTGAGAAGTTTCCTCCTAAAATATGTGTTGCAACAGAAAGGGGTAGAAAGTCTTCGTGAAACCTGTCTATTCCAAGTGGAATACCAACAACAAAGTCTGTGCTAGTTTTGTCTTTCATTGTAACATATGCCTTACCTGGAAACTTTGTTCCCTTTTGGTCTTCGAGTTTTTTTAATAGGGGGGAGTTTTTCCAATCTCCAAACTCTCTTTTAATGGCTCTTTCAAGCTCGCTATGATTAACGTCCCCAACAGCAACAACGACCATTCCGCCTTTTCCATAATTATCTTTATGAAAATCTTGCAGGTCTTTTGTTGTGGTTTTTTTAATATCTTCAATAGATTTGTCGTTGTTTTCTGGGGCATTTTGATGTCCTTTTGGATAAAAGTTCGTAAGCATGTTGTCAACTGCGCTACCCCTAGTGCTTTCCTTTTTTCTTTTATAGCTAGTAATCATTCTTTTCTTTGCTTTTTCTAGGTCTTCTTCATTAAAGGCTGGGTGTTGTAGTTGCTCCGAAAGAAGGCCCAAAACCATGTCGAGATCATCGGAAAGAAACTTTGCATAAAAACCAACGTTAGATTTTCCATTTGAAATACTAAGTCTTGCGCCGGCCCTTTCTAATTTGTCGCTAATTTCAAACTTTGTTTGCTTGGTTGTTCCTTGATCTAACATAGAAGAAACTAGGTCGGGTATTCTTGTGTTATTTTTGTCGGCATAAATATCTCCGCCAACTAGGTTGCCGTTTATTGTGATAACACCAGAGCCTCTCTTAAGGGTTAAAAGCCTTATTCCCTCAACGGGCTCCGAGTCCACCACCTGCTCTGCTAGTGTTTTTTCGCTGTCTTTGGAAAAATATTGTTTTTTCATTTCCATTAACTCTTTGGCGCTTGCGACCGGCCTTCCTCTTTTCTGTTCCCCTGACGTTTCTGGAATAAAATAGCCTACAGTGCTTAAGTCGTCTGTAAAATATTTTATTACAACCGCCTGAACAGATTCCGCCGTAACCGAACTAACCAGATCTGCGTAGTTTGTATATAAGGTCCAGTCTCCCGACGCAATTGCTTCATTTAAGCCTCCAGCAACCGCCATGCTGCCGTCTTGTCCAAATTTCATTGAAGCAATAAGTTGTGCTTTTGCCTTTGAAACCTCTTCTTCTGTTACGCCGTCTTTTTTAATGCTTTCATATTCTGCTAAAATTGCAGCCTCAACTGTTTCGTGTTTTATTTCTGGAGCAAGGTTTGCATACACAGCAAAAAGGCCTGGGTCTTTAAAAAGAGAGTCCCAAATAAAAACGTTTGTTGTTAAACCTTTGTCTGTAATGTTTTTATAAAACCTGCTGTTTTTTCCAGAAGAAAGAATTGTAGATAAAACCATAAAAGAAGCGGCATCTTCATGTGTTGCCGGAGGGCTTTTATGTGCTACGCCAACAATGCCCTGTTGTCCGGCTCTTCTTAATATAACCGTTCTTTTTCCCTCTTGGAGAGGCTCTGTTGTATAGACTGTGGGTATTTCGTGGCTGCTTTTTCTAATTCTACCAAAATGTTTTTTAATTTTTGCCAAAGCCTCTGCTTCTTTAAAGTCTCCCACCACGGTTGCTGTTGCATTGTTTGGCCAATAAAAGGTGTCATAAAACTCCTTAAGTCTTTCAATTGAAACATTTTCTATGTCAGCCTTCCACCCAATTGTTGAGTGGTGATATGGGTGTGCATGATATGCTGTTGCCCAAATATGTTCATCTAAAACCCCAGACGGCCTGTTTTGCCCTCTTTCAAATTCATTTCTAACAACTGTCATTTCTGAGGACCTGTCTTCCTCTTTAATCCAGGCATTTCTCATTCTGTCTGCCTCTATCTCTATTGCTATTTCTAGCTCTGAGCTCGGAAGGGCAGCAAAATAGTTTGTTCTGTCTAGCCATGTCGTGGCGTTCATTCTTGCCCCCAATGACTGTAATAGCTGAAAAACCGAATTTCCTTTGTTTGTGTTAAATTTGTTGGAGCCCTTAAACATAAGGTGTTCTAGCAGGTGTGTTGATCCTGTATATCCTATGGCCTCGTTTCTTGATCCAACTTCATATGTTACCATAAAGGTTGCTACTGGGGCGCTATGGTCTTCTTTTAATAAAACCCTTAGCCCGTTTGATACCATGTGATATTCTTTAATACCGCCAGACTCTTTAATATATTCAAACCCATAGTATTTTTCTTGAGACATTGCCGCTCCTACAATTAATAATAATATTAGTGTTATTTTTTTCATTTTTTACCTATTTATGTGTCTTGTGCCCTCCCTAAGGCCCAAAAAACGTTTTCTTTTTATTTCCAGGGAATAAACCTTGGGACCTCTCTTATATAATCTACATAGTCTTGCCCAAAAATACCAACAAGGTATTCTTCTTCTCTTACTACCAGCTTAGACCAACAAAGGTGGTAGATGGGCACAAAAAACAACAATAAAAAGGACTTGTAGTTTAAAGCAAAAATTATTGGAAAATGATATATTATTGTTGTATAAACCGGGTGTCTAATAAAGGAATATATTCCTTTTTTAGATAGGGTTTTCCCCCTGTCTTTTGGTGGCAAACTAAATAAAATCCAAAACAAAACAACTAAAAGGTCTATAACCATAAGCGTTATCAAAATTGTTGTCCATTTTTCCGACATGTTTATTTTAGCGAGGTCAAAACTCTCGTCTATAGCTAAAACCAAAAAAGTGGTAACCCCGGTGGCTAGGGCACCAATTGGGCCCACGTTCCAAAGCCTATTATAGTGTTTTGGGTTAAACCATTGTTTTAAATCAAGCATGGGTTTCTCTTTTTCCAAAAATTGCTGTTCCAACTCGAACCATTGTTGATCCACATGAAATGCCTAATAAAAAATCTCCACTCATTCCCATGGACAGTTCTGTCATTTTTTGTTTTGGTAATAGTTTGCTATTAACAGTTATAAACGTTTTTGCAAGAAGCTTAAAGGCGGCCTCTCTTTCTTTTTTGTTTGTGTTTGTTGGCCCTACGGTCATCAGGCCTTCAATTTTAATGCCAGAAAAATTAAAACACCCAAGAATTCCTTTTATGTCGCCCCGATCAAAGCCGTTTTTAGTCTTTTCATTACTAGTATTAACTTGAACAAGAACTCTTTGTTTTTTTTCTATGGCTGTCGCCGCTTTTGATATTTTTTTTGCTAGCTTTGTTGAATCTACAGAGTCTATTGTGTCAAAAAGCTGTATTGCTTTCTTTATTTTATTTGATTGTAGTTTTCCAACAAGTCTTTTTTCTATCTCTTTTATTTTTGGAATATCTGTAAATTTTTGTTCTGCTTCTTGAACTCTGTTTTCCCCGATTGAAACAACCCCCCCAGATATTGCTGCGGAAATTTCTTCTGGATACCTTGTTTTTGTAACAGCAACAAGTTTAACTTTTTGATTGGGAGCTTTTACCTTGTCTATTTGTTTTTTAATCGACTTCAGGTTCTGATTTATTTGTTGTTTCATCTGGGCTTTTTTCTTCATCTGATATAATTCTTGTGATAGAAGACACTTTTGTTCCCTGTCCAAGTTTAATAAGTCTCACGCCCTGTGTTGCTCTTCCAATGGCTCTTATTTGTGCAACGGGAAGGCGAATTAAAACGCCCTGATTTGTAATAATCATTAAGTCGTCTGTTCCAACAACCTCTTTAATTGTTATCATCTTACCAACCTTGTCTGTTGTCTTCATTGTAAGAACGCCTTTGCCGCCCCTTTTTTGTGCGCGGTATTGTGCAATTTCTGTTCTTTTTCCAAAACCGTTTTCTGTTGCAACTAAAACAGTTCCTTCTCTTTTAATTAGCAACATTCCAACAACCTTATCATCTTTTGTGCTTAAAGTAATTCCTTTTACTCCCATTGTTTTTCTTCCGCTGGCCCTAATTTGTTCTTCAGAAAACCTTATGGCCTTTCCGTTTCTCGTTCCTAATAAAATGTCATTTTCTCCTGAAGAAACCCTTGCCTCAATAAGGCTATCTCCATCTCTAATTTCTACAGCGTATATTCCTTTTTTTCTTGGATTTGAGTAGGCGGAAAGTTTTGTTTTCTTTACAATTCCTTTTTCTGTTGCCATAACAACAAAGTGATCTTCGTGAAATTCATTTTGTTTTACGCCAATAAAAGCACTCACCTTTTCATCTGCCTCACAACCAATAAGATTTACAATGGCCCTTCCTTTGGCCGCTCTTCCCCCCTCTGGAATATCATAAACCTTAACCCAATAACATTTTCCTTTGTCTGTAAAAAATAAAATATAGCTGTGTGTGTTTTCTACAAATAGGTGTTCTGTAAAATCTTCTTCCCTAGATGTTTGTCCTTGGACGCCGCGACCACCTCTTCTTTGACTTCTATAGGTGCTAACGCTTGTTCTTTTAATATATTGGTTGTGAGTTATAGTTAAAACCATATCCTCTTCTGCAATCATATCTTCTATGTTTAAATCTGTGGCTTTATCAATTATTTCTGTTCTTCTTTCTTCTCCATATTTTTCTTTAATTTCAAGGAGTTCTTCTTTAATAATTTTCATTCTTTTTGTTTTGCTTTCTAAAATACTTTTTAGGCCTGTCATGTGTTTAATAATTTCTTTGTATTCGGAAAGAATTTTTTCTGTTTCAAGGCCTGTTAATTTTTGTAGTTTCATATCTAAAATGGCCTGTGCTTGTTTTTGGGATAAATCAAAGCCGTTCATCAGCCCCGCTTTTGCCATTTCTGGATCCTTACTCTTTTTAATTGTTTCAAGAACCTTATCTATACTGTCTAAAGCAATTTTTAAACCCTCTAATATATGGGCCCTAGCCTCTGCTTTTCTTAAGTCAAACTCTGTTCTCTTTACAACAATGTCTTGTCTAAAAACAAGAAAAACATCTAATAGCTCTTTTAAAGACATAACCTTCGGGGTTCCATCTACTAGCGCAAGTAAAATAATTCCAAAAGTATCTTGAAGTTGTGTTTGTTTATATAGTTGATTTAAAATAACCTCAGGAACCGCATCTCTCTTTGTTTCAACAACAATTCTCATTCCATCTTTATCTGACTCATCTCTAAGTTCTGCAATTCCTTCTATTTTTTTATCCCTAGCTAGGTTGGCTATTTTTTCAATTAAATTTGCTTTGTTAACCTGAAAGGGAAGTTCTGTTATAATAAGAGCGTCTCTTCCTTTGCTGTTTGGTTCAACGTGGGCCGTTCCCCTCATTTTAACCTTACCTCTTCCTGTTTCATATGCACTCTTTATACCATCAAAACCCAGGGCCTTTCCAGCTGTTGGAAAATCTGGTCCTTTTATGTGTTTCATTAAGTCTTTTGTTTCACACTCTGGATTTTCTATAATTTCTATTAAGCCGCTAATAACCTCTGAAAGGTTGTGTGGTGGAATTTTTGTTGCCATACCAACAGCAATACCTTCTGAGCCGTTTACTAGGAGATTTGGAAAAACCGCGGGAAGAACTGCTGGCTCTTTTAGTGTTTCATCAAAATTGTTTGTCCAAGCAACTGTTTCTTTTTCAAGGTCTCTTAAAAGTTCTCCTCCGAGCTTAGACATTCTAGATTCTGTATATCTCATTGCTGCAGCTCTATCTCCATCAACGGAACCAAAATTTCCTTGACCTTGAACTAGTTGATGTCTCATAGAAAAATCTTGTGCCATTCTAACCATAGCATCATAAATAGAACTATCTCCGTGGGGATGATATTTACCCAAAACATCTCCAACAACTCTGGCAGATTTTTTATATGGTCTATTCCAATAACACCCTAAATCATTCATTCCAAATAAAATTCTTCTGTGAACGGGTTTTAATCCATCTCTTGCATCCGGTAGAGCTCTAGACATAATTACCGACATCGAATAATTTAGGTAGCTTTCCTCTAGCTCTATCAAAAGTTGTTTATCTAATATGTTGTCTCTTCCTATATCCATCTTATATATCTATGTTTGTGGCAAACTTCGCTTTTTCTGTTATAAATTTTCGTCTATGTTCTACTTCTGTTCCCATTAATTCTCTAAATCTAACGTTTGTTTCTTCTTCTTGAATATGATCAACCGTTACCTGTATTAATGTTCTTGTTTCTGCATTCATTGTTGTGTCCCAGAGTTGTTCTGCATTCATTTCTCCAAGACCTTTATATCTTTGTATATTTATTTTTGCTGTTTCATTTTCAGACTCAAGTCTTTGAATTACAATATCTCTTTCCGCATCTGTATAGGCATATCTCTCTTTGCGTCCCTGTTTAATTTTATAAAGAGGTGGCATTGCCATATAAACAAAACCTCCCTTAACAAGTTGTTTCATTTTTCTCCAAAAAAATGTTAATAATAAAGTTCTTATATGGCTACCGTCTACATCCGCGTCTGTCATAATTACAACCTTATGATATCTTAATTTTTCGGGGTTAAAACTATTTGGATCATCCTCATCTTCACCAAAACCACAACCAAGAGCTGTAATAATTGATTGAATTTCATTATTAGCTAAAAGTTTATCTTCTCTGGCTTTTTCAGAATTAATAACTTTTCCTCTTAATGGCAATATTGCTTGTGTTCTTCTATCTCTTCCTTGTTTTGCTGTGCCTCCGGCAGAATCTCCCTCAACTAAAAAAATTTCACATTGAAGGGGATCTTTATTTGAACAATCTGCTAATTTTCCTGGAAGAGTTGTTGATCCTAATCCGGATTTTTTTCTAACCAATTCTCTTGCTTTTTTTGCAGCAATTCGAGCTCTTGCGGCCTCTGCAGCCTTTTCAATAATTCTTTTACCAATTTTAGGATTTTCTTCTAAAAATGCTTGAATACCATCATAAACAACATTATCTACTAAACCCTTAACTTCTCCATTTCCAAGTTTTGTCTTTGTTTGGCCTTCAAATTGAGGTTCTTGAACTTTAATAGAAAGAACCACTGTTAAACCCTCTCTAAAATCATCACCAGAAAGACTAAATTTTTCATTCTTTTTTGTTTTAATTAAATCATTTTTATTAGCATAACTATTTAAAGCTCTTGTTAGTGCGGATCTAAAACCAGAGAGATGGGTTCCTCCCTCTATTGTATTAATATTGTTTACAAAAGAAAATATATTATTATTATAATTTGTACTATATCTAAGAGCTAAATCAACTGGAACCTCAATATTGTCTTTTGAAACAACAATAATTTCATTATGTATGAGATCTTCTCCTCCATCTAAATATTGAACAAAGTCAGATAATCCTCCTGGAAAACAATATTCAGTTGAAGTTTCTTCTATTTCATTTTTTAATACTATAGATAAATTTTTATTTAAATAGGCTAATTCTTTTAATCTTCCTTTTATTGTATCTTCTTCAAAACCTTTATGAGTAAAAACAGAATGATCTGGTTTAAAAGTTATAGTAGTTCCTCTTTTTGAGCTCTTACCAACTTTTTCTAAAGGGGTTATAGCTTTCCCTATTTTATATTCTTGTTTATAGTGAAATCCATCTCTATATACTTCTGCAATAAGATGTTCAGAAAGAGCATTTACAACAGAAACACCAACACCATGAAGACCTCCTGAAACTTTATATGTATTTTTATCAAATTTTCCACCAGCGTGTAAAATTGTCATAACAACCTCTAATGCTGGTTTACCTTCTTCTTTATGAATTTCAACAGGAATTCCTCTTCCATCATCTTCTATAGAAATTGTTCCATCTGTTTTAATGGTTACAATTATTTTATTACAAAAACCTGCTAAAGCTTCATCAATACTATTATCAATAACCTCACTTACAAGATGATGATAACCTCTTTTACCAACATCTCCAATATACATAGCTGGTCTTTTTCTAACAGCTTCTAACCCTTTTAATACGGATATTTTATCTGCACCATAATTATTTTTATTACTCATTTATTCTCACGGGCATTAATAAAATTATTGTTTTTTGATCATCTTCTTTTGGTAAAAAAAGAGTTGCTGAATTTGCATCTTTAAATGTAAAAAAAATTTCTTCTGATATATATTTTGCAACAGCTTCTTTTAAATATAAAGCATTAAAACCTATAGATAATTCTTCTCCTTTATATTCTGCAGATTTTAATGGAGCATAAACAGTTTTACTTTCTGGTTGATTAACACTTTTAAAATAAACTTTACCTTCTGAAAAATTTAGAGATATTTGATTTGTATTTTTATTTGTAGCAATAGAGGCTGCTTTTATATTATTTAACATTTCTGTTTTTTGTGCAATTAATTCTTCTGGATTATTTTTTGGAATTACTGCATTATAGTTTGGAAATTTTTCATCTATTATTTTAGAATAATATATGTCTTTTCCATTATTAGAAAAAACGTGATCTTCACTAAAAATTAAAGATGTTTCATTTTTTCCTTCAAGAAAAGTATTTAATATATTTAAATATTTTTTTGGAATGATATAACCTTTTTGAATATTTGTTTCATTTTGTCTTGTAATTTTTACCAATCTATGTCCATCAGTTGCAACAAAATCTATTTTATCTTCAGAAAAATTAAAATAAGCTCCATTAAGAGCTGGTTTTGTAGGTTCAGCATTAATTGCATATAATAAAGACCCAATAATATTTTTTAATTTGTTTGTTTCAATTGTAAAAAGAGCTTCATGTTTATTTTCTGGAATTTCTGGATATTCTTGAAAAGGAACTGTTGGAATATCAAAAGAAATACCTTTTTCTGATTTTATATTTATATGTGGACCTGCAATATCTATATCAACTCTACCTTCATCAATTACAGAAATAATATCATTAACTTCAGATGTTGGAAATAACCCCTCCCCATTTGTATTAACAGATGCAGCAATTTGTGTTTTAATTCCAACTTCTAAATCTGTTGAATGTAAAGTAACTCCATGAGCTCCAGAAGATATATAAGTATAATTAACTAAAGGATTTTGAGATTTTATTTGAGTGGTTTTTGTTAATTTTGAAAAAGCGGCTTGAAGTTCTTTTTTTGTGGTTGAAATGTTCATAATTAACTATCAATTATAAAAAGATAGTTAGTGTTTAACAAGTCTTAATTAGGTGTACCTTCTATTGCCTGATTAAAAGAAAATTGATTTTTGACCTATTTTAAAGAGTTTTCTCTCTAAAAAATATTATTGTTATTAAATAATTATATATATAAAAATTAACATTAATAATAATCATCTTGATATGTTGATAACTATAGTTTTATATATATATTATAGAGATAAAAAGAAAAATAATATTTATTAACAAAAAAGATAATTTATTGTTAATAATATGTTGAAAAAATAATTTTTAATATTTTTAAGTATTAATTAGCTATTTGTGGATAAGTCAGTGGATTTCTTTTTATATAAAATTTATTTTTTATTTCTTCAATCCAACTTGAATACCAATCAGATTTTTTTTGGTTTAAGGCCATTTGTTCAAGATCTAACCAATTTTTTTCTAAACTCGGTGGACCACCATCTATTTTTTCATCAACCCAAATAATATGATATCCAAACTGAGTTAAAATTGGAGCACTTGGGGTATTTAGAGATACATTTTTAATAATATCTATTAATTCTTTAATTTGATATTCTTCTAAATTTATCATACCCATATAACCACCCTTTGGGCCACTTGTTGTATCATCTGAAAATTCTTTTACTTTTAATATAAAATCTTCTTTATTTTTTATTTCTTTGACGATAGAAGCTGTTTTTTTATAAGTTAAATTTTTATCTTCTTCTGAAATATTTACACTAATTAATATATGTCTAACACTTACTTTTTCACCACTTCTTTTTAAAACTTCAATTAAATGATATCCAAATTGAGTTTTTACTGGTTCACTTAAAATATTAAGATCCATAGTAAATGCAACTTTATCAAATTCTTGTACAAAAGTTCCTCTTGGAACAAATCCTAAATTACCCCCATTATTTTTAGAACCAGGATCTTCTGAATATTTTTTTGCTGCCTCTTCAAACGAAAGTCCAAGAATAATTTCTTCTCTAATTTTTTTTGTTTTTAATAAAGCTTTTTTTGAAGATTCTTCAGAGGGTTTAATTTCAAGTAAAAGGTGTCTTGTTTTATATAGAGTTGGAAAAGGATTAATACTATCTTTATATGTATTATAAAAATTAATAACCTCCCCTCTTGTTATAGAAATTCCAGTAGTTAAACTTGTTGTATATTTTTCTGCTAAAAGTTTTCCTTTCATATCATCTCTATAAGCCCTTTTAAAGTCTGAAATTTTTCTTCCCAAAGCTAATTCAGCTTCTTCTTTTCCTCCTGCTTGAGCAATAATATTTTCTATTTGTCTTTCAAGGGCTCTATCAACATCTCTATCTAAAACTTCAACAGAATCTACTTCAGCCATTTTTATAATAACTAATTGTTCTATCATGCTTTCAGATGACTTTAAAAGAAGATCTTTATATTTTTCTGGATCAGTATTAGGATTTATTTGTTGTTGTGCCGCAATAGCATTTGCCGCCAAAACAATATCACTTAAAAGAACAATTTTTCCTTCAACAACAGCAGAAACACGATCAAGAAGAATTTCCTCTTGAGCAAAAGAAAAGTTTAATAATAATATTAATAATAGTTTTTTAATTTTTATCTCCAACTTTTTGTTTCACGTGAAACGAACGCTTTAAATATACTAATAAAATAGATATATCTGTTGGTCTAATACCCGGAATTCTTTGTGCCTGACCAACCGTCTCAGGTAAAACAGATAAAAGTTTTTCTCTTCCTTCATTTGAAATACTTTTTATTTTTTTATAACTAAAATTTTTAGGAATTAACATTTCTTCATATACTTTTAATTTTTCAATTTCCTCTTTTTGTCTATCTATATAACCACCATATTTAATAATTGTTTCCGCCTCAAATAAAATTTCTTCAAAATAAACAGGAAAATCCTTTTTAATATTTTTTAAGAGAGGAATATTAAAATTTTTTATTTTTACAGAAGGCCTTTTTAATAATTGAGACATTTTTACTGGCTCAGAAATTTTTCTTTCTCCTAAAGAGGACAGAATATTATTAATTTCTTTTGGAGATATATTTTTTTCCTCTAAATAAGACACAATTTCAGAGGTTTTATTATTTTTTTTATTTAAAGCAATTAAAAGGTTTTTATCTAAAAGATTAAGATCTTTTGAATATTGTAAAAGTCTTTTGTCTGCATTTGAAGCTCTTAATTGAAGTCTATATTCCGCTCGAGAAGTAAACATTCTATAAGGCTCATTTGTGTCTTTTAAAACTAAATCGTCAATAAGAACACCAATATAGGCATCATTTCTTTTTAAGAGGAGGGGAGACCCACCTAATATTTTTTGTGAAGCATTAATTCCAGCCAATAAACCCTGAGAAGATGCTTCTTCATAACCAGAAGTACCATTTATTTGTCCCGCAAGAAAAAGACCAGAAACACCTCTTGTTTCTAAGGTTGTTTTTAATTGAGAAGGAAAAAAGAAATCATATTCTATTGCATACCCTGGCCTTAAAAATTCTACAAGCTCTAAGCCCTTAACAGTTTGTAAACAACTTAACTGAACCTCCTTAGGTAAACTTGTTGAAAAGCCATTAACATATATTTGTTTTGATTGTGTCCACTCTGGTTCTAGTTGTAATATATGACTCGGGTTTTGAGAAAATTTATAAACTTTATCCTCTATAGATGGACAATATCTTGGCCCGGTTGCCATGGTTTTTCCTGAATACATAGCAGATTTTGACAAATTTTTTAATATAAGTTCATGAGTTTTTTCGTTTGTTTTAAAAGAAAAACAAGGTTCATCTTTTGGAAAAAAATTACTGGTTTTATAAGAAAGAGCTTTTGGTTTTTTATCCCCATATCCCGCCAAACCAAGAGACCAATTAACAGAAGATTTTTTTATTCGAGGGGGCGTTCCCGTTTTTAATCTACCAGCTTTAAAACCAAGAGAAGTTAGGGATTCTGTAATTCCTTCCGATCTTTTTTCATTAAGTCTCCCAGCTTTAATTTTTTCTTCACCAATATGTATTAAACCATTTAAAAAAGTTCCACAGGTTAAAATGGCACCACGACAAAAAAGTTCAAAACCGTCCGAAAAAATAACAGAGGAAATAGAGCCACCAACTTCTTTTATTTTAACAACCTCACCCTCAACAACCTTAAGACCAACAGATTTTATATAATCTTGAGCAATCCTCTCATATTTAAGTTTATCTATTTGAGATCGGGGAGACCAAACGGACCTACCCTTTGAAAGGTTTAAGGTTTTGCTTTGGAGGGTTGATTGGTCTGCAAAAAATCCCATAACACCACCCAAAACATCTAATTCTCGAACCATTTGCCCTTTTGCTAAACCGCCAATTGCTGGATTACAAGACATTCTTCCTATTGATAGAGCATCCATAGAAACCAAAATAACATCTACTCCCAGCCTGTGTGCAATGAGAGAGGCTTCAATTCCGGCGTGTCCACCCCCAACAACAACTAAATCACAACTATTTTTTTGTTGTTTCACGTGAAACTATTTTCCAACACAAAACGAAGAAAAAACACTGTCTAATACATCATCTTTTGTTGTTTTGTTTGTTATTTCATCCAAAAAAGAAAGAGAAAAATTTAAATCTTCCACAACAAGCTCCAATTCTCTTGATTCCTGTAGAGATTTTTTTGCAATATTTAAATGTTTTATAGTATTTTCTAAACAAGAGGACTGTCTTTGAGAGGTTATAATAAAATTAATATCAGAAAACCCAGAAGAAACCCTTTTTAATATGAGTTTTTTCAGAGATAAAATATTTTCATTTTTAAGAGCAGAAATAGATATATCATAACCACTACCACCCCTTTTTATGTCTTTTTTGTTAAAAACATAAAGAACGTTATTGTTTTCTGTTGGCAAAACAGACCCGGGTGGCCCGAGATATAACACCAAATCAGCAGAAGCAATTTCTTCGTTGCTTTTTTTTACACCAATTTTTTCAACACGACCCTTTGTTTTTCTAATACCGGCCGTATCTTTTAACATAAAAGGAATACCGTCAATATTAATTGTATTTTCTAAAACATCTCTTGTGGTTCCTGCAACATCACTAACAATAGCACGATCCTTTTTTAGCAAAACATTAAACAGTGTTGATTTTCCGGCGTTGGTTGGTCCAGCAATAACCACGCTTGCCCCAGAAGTTAAAATATCTACAGACTTAAAATTTTCTATTGCAGAAGACAGCGTCTTAGTACAAAACTCAACCGCTAAAATAGAATCAGAAATAAGAGACGGCTGAAGGTCTTCCTCGGAAATATCTAAATTAAATTCAATTTGACCAATAATAGAAATAATTTTGTTTTTAACCGACATAATATTTTTAAACAAAGACCCCCTAAGATTTTTATAGCTTAACTTAACCCCCAAAACAGACTTTGAAGAAATAAGAGACGCAACAGATTCTACCTGAGATACATCCAACTTGTTATTTATATAGGCTCTTTTTGTAAACTCTCCACCCAAAGCAACCTCTGCACCAAAAGAACAACACAGAGCAATAGTTTTTTGTATAATAACGGGGTTTCCGTGCAGGTTTATTTCTACTAAATTTTCTCCGGTATAAGTGTTGGGAGCAAAAAGAAAATTAATAACAGCCTCATCAAAGATAAGCCCATCTATATCAACGAGAGCACAAAGAGAAGGAGAATTGTGTTTTTTTGTTTTAATTGGGTGGGCCAACAAAGAAGAGACTATCTGATGTGATTTTTTTCCAGAAAGACGAACAATAGCAATTCCGCTAGATCCAAAAGGGGTTGAACACGCAACTACGGTGCTCATGTTTTTTAGACGAGGGAGAATTACCCTCGGTCAAGCCTCTTTGTTAATTATTTTTTGTTGAGCTATTTGCATAAGGTTAAAACATAAATAATAAAGATTTAGTCCAGAAGGAAACCCATAAAAAAGAAAAAACATCATTCCGGGAAACATATATTTCATCATTTTTTGTGTAGCCTCTTGAGCGGGATCTCCCCCCGACGACGAAACCGCACTTGCCTGCATTGTATAATACATAGACGCGGCCATTAAAAACGGCAACACGTTAAGAGGTATTTCTCCAAACATAAATAACGTATCTGCGGCAGAAAGGTCTTTAATCCAAAAAACAAAAGACTCCCCCCTAAACTCAATTGTATTTCTAAAAACCATAAACACAGACATTAGAATGGGCATTTGTACCAACATAGGCAGGCACCCAGCAAGGGGGTTAATTTTATTTTCTTGAAAAAGGGCCGCAATTTTTTGCTGTTGAAGGGTGGGGTTGTTTTTATACTTGGTTTTTATATCATTTAACAAAGGATTTATTTCTTGCATCTTTTTTGAAGACCGCAGCTGTTTAGCCATTAGTGGATATGTAACTGTTTTGATGAGTATTGCAAAAAGAATTACCACAACACCATAGTTTGGTATTAGGCCATACATAAAAATCATAATACTATAAACCAACCAAGAAACAGAAGATAGCCACTGCCAACCAAGTATTTTTTCCTCAATTCCGACACCAAGATTGCTAATTTCTCCATATTCAAGAGGACCAAAGAACAAGGTGGTTTCTTCAAAGTTTATATTTTGGTTTGTTATAATGTCAACAGCAATTCTACCCCCAGAAGAATACTTTGCAATTTCAACAAAACCGGTTTTTTGTGGAACAAAAAATACACCAAAATACTTTGTTCTATAGCCAGCAAAATCAGCAGGCCCAGTATATTGTTTTGAAGAGCGCTCTATTGTTTCAGATGAGGATCCAAAAAGCCCAGTAGACCCAACCCTATAAGACTCTATGTTGCCACCCTGACCCACAAGACCCTCAAGAAACATTCCATCTTGAGAGGGTTCTGTGAGGGGAAGCCCCCCAACCCAGTCTAACCTAAAATTTCCATCTAAAACGTCATTTCGTATGTTTCTCAGGTTTGTATTAACGACAATTTCATAGCTGTCATAAGAAAAGGTTAAATCTTTTTGAATAATACCACCACCAACTTGTAAAACATAGGAAAGGGTGGTTGTTGGGTTTTCTTCGCTAAGAACAACCGAGCTACCCTCACCAACAAACCAAGGTTTTGATTCGCTCCAAAAACCATCCAAAAAGACCTCTTCACCAGATTGGTTGATATAAGAAACTAGTAGGTTGTTTTTATTTTCTTCATCAATTAGATTAAGAAAGCCCTCTTCTTTTTTAAGGTGTTTTGTAACTAAAAAAGAGTCCAAAGAACCACCGTTTTTATTACTAACGCCGGCCGTAAAAAGGGGAGTTTCTATGGAAAAAATATTTTTTAAAACACCAGAAGCCTCTTCTTTTATAGAATACAGGGGTGTGGACTTGTTTTCCTCTGTTTTTATAAAAATTTCCTCAACAGGAGAAACATCTTTTGTTTTAGGGGGTTCGGGTGAAATAAAATCAAGGTATGTTGGCCAAAATAAAAGGATTGCTCCGATTAAAATAAAACCAATGAGCGTTTTTTGATCCATACTACGAAGAAACAGTTAGTTTTTTACGACCCTTTTTTCTTCTCGCGGCTAAAACCTTTTTTCCGCCCACGCTGGAGTTTCTTTCCATAAAGCCGTGCTTGTTTTTTCTTTTTCTATTGCTAGGTTGATACGTTCTTTTCATAATGTTTTGTTGCCGAAATATAGCCCAATATTCTTGTTTGTGAAACAATAAAAACTATTGCCAAAAACAGTAAAAAGAAAGAAAAGTTCTGGATATCGGTAAAAAAGAATGTTAATCTAATAGAATAGAGTTTATTTTTTTTGTTAACAACTTGTGGATAACTATGGACTATAAAAAAATTTGGAAAAAAACAAAAAAGAGCTTAAAAGAAGTTCTTCCCGAGCACGGCTATGAAGCGTGGATTGAAACCCTCTCGCCCGTTGGCGCCACAAACAATATTTTTATATTAGAAGCACCAAACCAGTTTGCGCATGACTGGATCATCAATAACTACCAAGACTTAATTGTCTCTTCTCTAAGAGAGCAAGAGCCAAAAATTGACCTAAGGGTGGCCATTGCACCACAGTCCGAACAAAACGTTGTGGCAACCAACTTGGCAAACAGCGAACCGATTAAACAAAGCAACGCTGGAAGAAGGCACAACATTAACCCCGGAAACACCTTTGAGTCTTTTGTAGAGGGACCAAACAGTATTTTTGCAAAAAATGCAGCACTGAACGTTTCCAAAAATCCGGGATCTAGCGATTTTAACCCACTTATTATTTATGGTGGAGTTGGGCTGGGAAAAACACACCTACTCCAGTCTATAGCCAACGCCCTCATCAGAGGAAAAAAACAGTTAAACGTCGTTTTGGCGTCATCAGAAAAATTTACAAACGACTTTATTGCAAGCATACAAGAAAACAAATCGATGGACTTTTCCAGGGTTTACAGAAAGGCGGACGTTTTGCTTATTGATGATATACAGTTTTTTCAAGGAAAAGAACAAACCCAGGAACAATTTTTTCACACCTTTAACGACCTCTTTACTGCCGGGAAACAGATTGTAATGACGGCAGACAGATACCCGGGCGAAATGGTTGGTCTTCAAGACAGACTTCTCTCTAGGTTTGAATCTGGTCTGCACGCCGACATACAGCCACCAGACTTTGAAACCAGGGTAGCTATTTTATCAAAAAAATCACAACAAAATGGCGTCAAAATTCCAAGCGAGTTTTTAGAAAAAATAGCATCACACGTTAGAACAAACATTAGAGACCTCGAAAGCTGCGTCACAAAAATATTTGCTCACGCAACCTTTTCTGGAGAAGAAATTAGCGAGGCGCTCGTTGAGTCTATTATTAGAGAGCGACTTGGAGACCAAGGATATGGACAAGCAACAATGCAGGACGTTGTAAGTGGCGTGTGCAGTATTTTTGCTGTAAGCCAAGAAGAAATTGTTGGCCAGTCTAGAAGAAAAAACATAGCAGAAGCAAGACAGGTTGCTGCATATTTAGCCAGAGAGGTTTTAGACATGCCGCTAAACGCAATAGGGTTACACCTTGGGGGAAGAGATCACACAACTATTATGCACGCACACAAAAAAGTTGCGGCACTCTTAAAAAAGGACGATAAATTTAAAAGACGTGTTGATATTATATATAATGAGTTAAATTTTAATTAGAATAGAATAAAAGGAAAAAAAATGGCAAAAGGAACAGTAAATAAGGTAACACTAATTGGTAGACTAGGACAAGATCCAGAAATTAGGTTTTCTGGCGATGGAAAGGCTATAGCAACCTTTAGCGTGGCTACCAACGAAAGCTGGAAAAACAAAGATGGAGAGGTTCAAGAAAGAACTGAATGGACAAGATGTACGGTCTTTGGCGCCACAGCAGAAAAATATGTTCAACCATATATTAAGAAGGGAAGCCTGGTTTATATTGAAGGCTCTTTAAAAACAGATAAGTGGCAAGACAAAGACGGAAACGAAAGATACTCAACGGGGGTTATTGCAAATAACTATGGTGGAGTTCAGATTTTGGGCGGCGGAGACACCTCAAACCAGGACAGAGCCGGCAGTATGGATCAAACACCAAAAACCTCAGAAGAAAATACAAGTCAGGTTACAGAAGACGACCTACCTTTTTAGTTTTTTCTTGTGAAAAAATCTCACCCAAGAAACAAAGCCATAAGAACGTTTTTAAATTACGTGTCAATTGTTTTTTGTTTTCTTTTGGCCAACGTGACCACAAAAGGTAAAGACAATCTACCAAAACGAGGCCCATATATTTTGGCCCCAAACCACATAGACGACATCGATCCCTTTCCTCTTGCGGGCGCAGTAAATAAGCCCATTACATTTTTAATGGCCGAAGACCAAACCCCTATTAAATGGTATAAGTCTTGGGCGCCACGGTCTTATGGGGTTTTATTGATAAATAGAAAAAACATCAGACCCTCCACCATGAAAGAGGTTAACAAGCAAATCAAAAGAAAAGAAATAATCTGTATTTTCCCCGAAGGAACCGCTATTGGAGCAAAACTTAAAGAAGCTAAAAACGGAGCATCTTTTTTTGCTGCACGCCACGAAATTCCAATAGTGCCGGTGGCTATAAGCGGAACAGAAAAAGTTTTTCCCGCACTAAAAAGACTTAAAAAAACAAACATTAACATTGTTTTTGGAAAACCCATTTTTACCAAAAAAGAAGACACAAGAAGGTTGGACGAGCTCACAAAAAAAACCATGGACGCAATTAGCAACATGTTGCCAAAAGAATACCGCTAAGCCCTTTTATTCAGACCGTTTTTTAGTGTGCTAGTTGTTTAAAAAAACAACCTTACCCACAACCTTGCGCTGCGCAATGTCTTGAATAGAAGATGCAGCGTCTTTCATGGGAACGGTTTTAGATATAAAGGGGTTAATTTTTCCCTCAGCCAAGAAAGAACCAATTGTTTTTAGGTTTTTTTCTTGAACAGACGGCTCTTCTTGTTGAAAGCGGCCAATAAAAACCCCCGAAACAGCACAACCTTTTAACAGCATTAAGTTGATAGGAAAGGATGGGATTTTCCCCGCAGCAAAACCAACCACAAGATAGGTTCCACCCCAACCAATAGACCTTAGGGCGGGCTCAGCAAAGCAATCCCCAACAGGGTCATATATAATAGAGTATCCACCTGAAACGCTTTTAGATTTTAGTTCTTTTGTAAAAGACACCTGCGCATCTTTGTCTAGTCTTTTTTCTCCATAAACAATCACATCGTCTGCGCCATACTTAACACAAACCTCAGCCTTTTCTTTTGTAGAAACAGCAGCAACAACTCGCGCCCCATAGGCTTTGGCAAGATCTACTGCAGCCAAACCAACGCCTCCCGCAGCGCCCAAAACCAGTACTTCGTCTTTTTCACTAATGTTTGCTCTTTGTAGTAGGGCGTGTAAGCTTGTTCCATAGGCCATAAAAACCCCCGCAGCAACATGGTGAGGAAAAGAACTTGGGATTGGAAAGGCAAGGGTTTCATGAACAGCTATTTTTTCTGCAAAAGCACCAAAGCCCTTAAAAAAAGCTACGTTGTCGCCAACCTTAAAAGAAGAAACCTCGCTCCCAACAGCGCTTATAACTCCCGCACCTTCGTGTCCAGGAGAAAAAGGTAGGTCTGGCTTAAACTGATACAAACCCCGAACTATTAAGCTGTCTGGGTAGTTTAGCCCGGCAGCCTTTATGTCTATGACAACCTCGTTTGGGCCCGCGACCGGATCAGAAACATCCTCCCAAACAAGCTCAGAAATGGGAGCAAACTCTTTACATAATATCGCCTTCATTTTTTCTCTCCTCTTTATATTTTTTGGAAGACCTTAAAATAATATTTAGTCCTACCATCTTTTAGTGTTTTGTAAACGTTAGTGTTTTTTACCCCGCTAAAATCCCTCATAATTCCTCTCAAATAAAACGGAGTGCCTTTTTGAATAAATTCATTTTTTGCCTCATTAATTGTTTCCTTGTCTAGCGCCCCCAAAACATTTTTTGTAATTTCATATGACTCAACACATTTCATTCCAAAGTCACTGAAGGCCCCCTCATATTTTTCTATTGCTTTTTCTGGGCAAAGGTCGGTCCAGGCAAATAGGCCACCCGGCTTTAAAACCCGCTTCACTTCAGATAAAAACCGCGGAAGAGAAGGATAACAGTGCGACGACTCAACGTTAATAATAACATCATAACTGTTGTTGTTAAATGGAAGGCTTGATGCGTCTCCCTCAACAAACTCCAGGTTGTTTTCATTGTGAATTCTGTTACACAGCGTAACAGCATTTTTAGAATAGTCAACCCCCGTTATCTTGTTGGGAGACATATATCTTGCAATATAAGAAGCGCCACCGCCACGACCAGAACCAACCTCGAGAACCGTCTTACCCTCAACCTGTAAGCCTTTCACGGCGTGATGGTATAATTGAATACAATATCTATATTTTTCATCGCCTTGATTTAGGGGGGGTTCCTGGTTTTTATCGTTGTAATCAAAGCCATAGTTCATAAAAGCCCAATCAAAAACATCATAGGTTTTTGCTAGGCGGTCATAGATTTTTTTCCACAAAAAGTGTTTGGGTTTTTTTGAGAAAAAAAAGATAAAACCAAGGATTCTATTAAGAAGTTCTCTCATAATATTATCTTACAAAAATACAGACACCAATATCAACACCAGATTTAATGTTTAAAAACCCTAAAAGAGGTAAAGACCATAGAAATTTTGTGCTCGTTACACGCCGCAACAACGTCACCGTCCCTGATTGAGCCCCCAGGTTGTATAATAGAAGAAATTCCATACCTAGACATTAGGTCAACAGAGTCCCTAAAAGGGAAAAAAGCGTCAGAAGCAATAACCGCACCGGCGGGAACAACGGTTTTTGTTAGTGCATATTTTACAGCATCAACCCTACTTGTTTGTCCTCCAGAAATACTAATTATTTTTTTATTATGCGCAACAACAATTGCATTTGATTTTACATGTTTTACTGCCCTCCAAGCAAGATCAAGAGTTAAAAGTTCGGCTTTTGTTGGAGATTTTTTGGTAACGGTTTTTACTGCGGAAATATCCATCTTTGAAAGATCTGTTTCTTGTATAACCCAACCACCAGCAATTTCTTTTCCAAAACTCTTTTTAGGTTTGTATTTGACAAGAGAAAGCACCCGCAGGTTTTTCTTTTTTGAAAAAAGAGACAAGGCCGCACTGTCAAAGCTTGGAGCAACAATAATTTCAAAAAAAATCTTACTCAGCTCTTTTGCTGTTGAAAGATCACACCTTCTGTTCATTGCAATGACCCCACCAAAAGCTGAGAGCGGGTCTACTTTCAGGGCGTTTAAAAAAGCGGCTTTGGGTGTTTTGGCAGAACCAATCCCACACGGAGAGCCATGTTTTACAATTACGCAAGACGATTCTTTAAATTCATGAAGACACAAAAGGGCTGCCTCCCCATCCAAAAAGTTATTATAAGACATTTCCTTTCCTTGAAGCTGCCTTGCTTGTGGTAAACCAAAAGAGTTGTGTTTTTCTTTTAAAACAAAGGCTTTTTGGTGCGGATTCTCCCCGTACCTTAAATGCAGCGCGGACGCCTCTAGCTCCGTTGAAATTGCACGATCATAAGAGGCGCAATGATCAAACGCCCTACCCGCCAATTTAAGTCGATCTTTTTCACCCACTCCACCAGCGCTAATTGATTTTTGTATATTTTTATAATCTTTAGGACTAATAACAACGATTACCCACTTATTGTTTTTTGCACCAGCCCGAATCATGGTTGGGCCACCAATATCAATATTTTCTATTTTTTCAGATAAACTTGAGTTTGGATTTTTTGCAACAGCCCGAAAAGGATAGAGGTTACACACAACCATATCAATCCACTGCACATTGTTTTGTCTTGCTTCTTCTCCGTCTATATCTCTTTGTCCTAAAATTCCACCCGAAATATTAGGATGCATTGACTTTACCCTTCCACCAAAAATTTCAGGAAATTTTGTTAACGAAGAAAGAGAGGTCACCTTAACCCCATTTTCTTTAAGGGTTTTTGCTGTACCGCCGGTAGCAATAAGCTTAATTTTTTGGCCCTCTAAAAAACGAGCAAACGGAACAAGCCCAGTTTTATCTGATACCGATATAAGAGCAGTTTTTGGAATAATTTTATTTACCACGCTATTCATTTTTACCCCACGATTTAATTGCCTGTATAAAGGCTTCACCTTCAAGTTTTTGCACTCTTTTTTTTAGGGTTTCAACAGTGTCGTCTCCCAAAACACAACATTTTTTTTGCACCAAAATTGGCCCCCCATCAACCTCTGCGGTTACTAGGTGAACTGTACACCCGGTTTCTTTGTCTTTATTTTTCAAAACAGACTCATGAACATTGTTGTTCATCCCGCCGGCATATTTAGGCAACAAAGAGGGGTGAACGTTTAATATTTTTTTATTCCACTTTGAAATAAACGACCTTGAAAGTATTCTCATAAAGCCAACCAACAAAACCAAATCTACCTCTTTTTCAAGCAACTTTTTACTGATTTGTTCGTCAAAACACTCTCTGCTCTTTTTTTTATGATCAATAAACGAAAAATCAACACCATATTTTTTTGCTTTATCAGCTATAAGAGCATCCTTGTTGTTTGTAATAATAATTTCGATGGACGCAGAAAGTTCGCCAGAAAGAATTGCTTCTGCAATCGGAACCACATCGGTTCCCCTTGTAGAGCCCAATATAGCCAACCTAATCAACCCAAAACCTTTTTCATGTGCTTTTTTCGACGACCGATAAGATCTCTTGTTCCTATATCTTTTCTATGAAAAAGATTGCCACCAATAGCATTAACTCCTTTTTCAGCAAGGCGTTCTGCAACAGCAATGTCGGGGGCCACACCAACAAAAGCCGCCGTTCTTGATCCGGTTGCGGTTATTACACCATTTTTCTCTTGCACAGCAGCCAAGTACAATCCATCAAGTTTTGGGTTACAGACAACCTCAAAACCCTTACTGGGGTTGTTTGGATATCCGACAGGAACAACATATTTGCAAACGGTTGCCTTGTTTGCAAAAACAATTTTTAAATCTGCGAGAGAGCCAGTGACAATGGCGTTACAAATATCCATAAAGTCGGTTTCTAAAACACTTAAAACATTCATTGCCTCAGGGTCTCCAAACCTTGCATTGTACTCGACAACCTTAACCCCGTCTCCCGTCAACATAAAGCCACCATATAAAATTCCACGAAATTTTTCACCAGTTTTTTTGTAGAGCTCTATTGCAACACGCTCATTAGTTTTTTGGGCGGCCACAATATTTTCTTTAGATAAAAAGGGAAGAGAGTGATCAGCAAAAGAATATGTTCCCATTCCACCCGTGTTTGGCCCGACGTCGCCGTCAAAAGCCCTTTTATGGTCTTGAACTACGGGCATATGTGCGCAGTAAGTCCCATCACAAAAACTCATCAAAGAAAACTCTTCGCCTAAAAATTTTTCTTCTATTAAAAATGTACCACCACCATCTACTATAGATTTTGCATAAGAAAGAGACTCTTCAACTGAGTGTAGGTGCTCTCCAGAAATTTTAACGCCCTTTCCACCCATTAGACCGTCGTATTTAATTACATAATGCCCATTTAAGTGTTTCAGAAAACCCCTTACTCCGCGCAAAGAAGAAAACTCCATTCTTTCTGGATTTTTCCCCGCATCACACAGATCTATAATATTCCTTGCAAAAGCCTTGCTAGTTTCTATTCTGGCCACATTTTTTCTTGGGCCAACGCAAAGAATACCTTCTTTTTCTAGCGCATCAACAAGCCCAATCTCTAGAGGGCCCTCTGGGCCAATGATAGCAAGATCAACTGATAGTTTTTTTGCTACCCCCACCACCGCCTCTGTCTCGTTTAATGGTTGTTCAAAATAAGAAGTCGTTAGATTTTTTATTTGTGGGTTGGTGCTTGGCGCAACACAAAACAAAGACAGAAAAGAACCGCTTTTTTTGATCTGCTTGGCAATAGCGACCTCTCTTGCTCCCGAGCCAACTAACAGAACATTACTCATTCTTTTTTAGAGGAGTCTAACCTGTTTTCTTCAAGCTGTTTTAAAAATTCTTTTGTTACGTTTCCAGTACAGTATTTCCCAGTAAAAACAGAATCCTCAAAATTTTTAATTTTAGGATTACCGATTTGAGCAGAGAGTTTTAACGCCTCAAGCTCTTGATAAATTAAGGTGTCGGCGCCTATAAATTTTTCTATTTCTTTTACAGTTTTTCCGCTGGCTACAAGCTCGCTTGTTGCTGGCATATCAATTCCGTATACGTTTTGATACCTAACAGGAGGGGCCGCAGAAGCAAAAAATACTTTATTTGCACCATTTTTTCTAACCATTTCAATAATTTTTTTAGACGTGTTTCCCCTTACAATAGAGTCGTCCACAAGCAAGACGTTTTTATTTTTGAATTCAATTTCAATAGGACTCAGCTTATGCGCAACAGACCTTTTTCTAATGCTTTGCCCCGGCATTATAAATGTTCTACCGATATATCTGTTTTTGATAAAACCTTCGCGGTATTTTGCTCCAAGCTTATAGGCAACCTGCATTGCCGAAGTTCTGCTTGTATCTGGTACAGGAATAACAACATCTATATCAAGGTGGCCATATTCTTTTAATATTTTTTCACCTAAAAAATCTCCCATTCTTAAGCGAGCCTTATGAACAGATATAGAGTCGATAGTAGAGTCTGGACGAGAAAAATAAACAAATTCAAAAAGACAAGGAGTGTGGTTTTCTTTTTTAGAACACTGTTTTTTTGATAGCTCCCCATTTTCTGAAATAATAATTGCTTCTCCGGGATTAACATCTCGGACAAAAGAATAACCCAGCGCAGCAAGGGCAGAGCTTTCCGACGCAACCATATAAGAGCCCTTGTTTTTGCCCAAAACAAGAGGACGAATTCCGTTTGGATCTCTAAAGGCCACAATACCAACCCCAGCAACGAGCATTACCACCGCATACCCACCCTCACACCGTTGGTATACATTTTTTAAAGCAGTAAACACGTGGTTGTTTTTTAAAACCCTAAAGTTTGTTTTATAGAGCTCGTATGCAAAAAGGTTTAATAAAACCTCAGAGTCTGACTGTGTATTAAACTGACAAAAATGTGTTTTTAAGAGCGATGTTCTTGTTTGTTCGCTGTTGGTTAAAGTTCCGTTGTGTGCAAGTGAAATATTAACAGGATTTGCTGAGTAAAATGGTTGAGCTTCGCTTGCATCCGAACGCCCCGCCGTAGGATATCTTACATGGCCCACGCCAATATTGCCTTCCAAGCTTAAAGACTCGCTGGTTTTAAAAACCTCAGTTACAACCCCAAGCTCTTTGTGTAAAGACATTTTCGATTTATCCCAAGTAGCAATCCCGGCAGCATCTTGTCCTCTGTGCTGTACCTGTATTAAGGCGTCGTATATCTCCCCAGATACGTTTTTATTTTTATGATATATTCCAACTATTCCGCACATAACTAATACTTCTTTAAAATCTTCCTTATTTCACCAACATAGGTTGCTGGTGTAAGGTTTAATAGTGTGGCTTTGTCTTGTTTTGAAACCCTTAATTGATTAACCAAATCTAAATAGGTTTCTTGATTTAAGGGAATGCCCCTGGTTAGTTTTTTAATTTTATCATAGGCGTTTTTATCTCCAGATTTTCGCAAAATTGTTTGTATTGCTTCCGCCAAAACACTCCACTGGCTTTCTAGTTCGTTCGAAAGCTGTGTTTCGTTCGGATGAATTCTGCCAAGCCCGGTAACAATATTTTTATAAGCTAGAAGAGAGTGGCCAAAGGCAACCCCAACATTTCTAAAAAGCGTACTTCCGCTCAAATCTCTTTGCATTCTAGATCGAGACAGTCTTGATGCTAAAAACACAAAGCTGGCATTAGAAAGCTCCAGATTTCCCTCTGCGTTTTCAAAAGATATCGGATTAATTTTGTGGGGCATAGTACTCGACCCAACCTCACCCGGTTTGTTTGTTTGTATAAAAATATTTCTACTAATATACAACCAAATATCAACACACAGATCAGTCAGGATGTTATTAGTTCTCACAAAAGCGTGCAACAGCTCAGCAATCGAATCGTTTGGTTCAATTTGTGTGGTGATTGGGTTGTTTTTTAAGCCCAACTCTCTAATAAATTTAGCCGAAAAGGCGGACCAAGACTCTTTTGGAAAAGCAATGTTGTGAGCAGCAAAAGTACCTGTTGCACCAGAAAACTTAGCCAATAAAACATGGTTTTTTATATATACAACCTGTCTTTGTAGTCTGCTGTGAAAAACCGCCATTTCTTTTCCAAGCGTGGTGGTTGTGGCAGGCTGTCCGTGTGTTAAAGACAACATAGACATGTCTTTTGTATCTTTTATTAACAACACAAGCAAAGAAGACACCCCTTCTAGGGCTTTTAACAGCGGCCCATTAAGGCCTCGCTGAAACATTAGAGAATATGCCGTGTTGTTAATGTCTTCTGAGGTAAGTCCAAAGTGAACAAACGGGACCAGATGTGGGTAGCCATTTTTTTCTAGTTTTTGAGAAAAATATTTCACAACAGCATTAACGTCGTGTTTTGTTTTAGCCTCAATTCTTTTGACCACATTGTATTCTTTTTGGTCAAAATTTTCATAAAAACTGTGAAGAATTTTTTCGTCACCCATCTTCAAGGATAGCTCTTTTTTCAGTGCGCGATGCTGAGAAAGGGCAATAAGATATTTTACCTCAACCTCTAATCGTGATCTCATTAGAGCTTGTTCTGAAAAAAAATCGTTTAGCTCTAAAACATTTTTTTTATATCTACCATCTAGAGGAGAAATGGCGCTCATATTTTCCCCAGACTTAGCATCCTGTGTACTGCTAAAGCACAATTTCCGGGATCAAGCACAGTTAGTACCGGAGTCATGCTAGGCATTTGCAGCGTAGAGTGAATGTTAACAAGCATGTCTACCTTGTCTTGAAATGGAGGACAACCAATAGTTGGTTTTTGTGTATTTGCCGCCACAAAACCTGAAAGAGCGTTAGATCTTCCAGCTATAGTTACAAAAACAACATGTTCTTCTGGCCCATAAGACCGTATAATTTCTAAAACTTTTTCTGGATTTTTATGTGCAGAGGCAGCAAAAGTTTCGTGGCTAACGCCCAAAGTATCAAGCGAAGAGGTTATTTTATCTGCATGTCCCTGGTCAGAGGTTGAACCCATAATTAGTACTGCTTTCATATTAGCTCCTTGGTGTTATTAAAAATTCTTTCATCAATGTTGGTTAGGTCTGGAAACTGAAATTTTTCACCCGTTATAAGCTCATATAATAAGACATATCTCGCAGAAAGCTCTATAATTAATTCATCTGGAGCCTCTGGTAATATTTTATCGTTATACGGGTCACAGTTTTTTGCGAACCAAAGCCTAAGAAATTCTTTATCAATATTTTGTGGCTCCTCGTTTTGAGCAAAGCGACCGGCATAGGTTTCTTCTATCCAGTATCGACTAGAGTCGGGCGTATGTATTTCATCAACAAACTTAATATTTCCATGAGCATCTTTTCCTAGCTCATACTTAGTGTCAACGAGAATCAACCCGTTTTTTGCCGCAACGCGCTGCCCATAATTAAAAAGATCCAAGCTCATTTTTGCTGCTCTGTCAAAGTCTTCTTCTGTCATAAGTCCCAGCTCAAGAATTTCATCTTTTGAAACGGGCCTATCATGAACCTTATCTTTTGTAGTTGGGGTTAGCATTGGTTTTCCAAGTTTTTGATTTTTTTTCAAACCAGAAGGAATTGGGTTGCCACAATATTCTTTAGCGCCATTTTTATAAACGGTCCAAAGAGAGGTTTCGGTTGATCCTGTAATATACCCCCTTACAACAAACTCTACCTGGAACACAGCACACTTTTCTACAAGCGAAATATTGGGATCAGGAGTGCTGATTAAATGGTTTGGAAATTGGTCTTTTGTTTTTTTAAACCACCACGCACTGACCAAATTTAATACAACACCCTTATATGGTATGTTAGCCAGAACCCTATCAAAAGCGCTTTGTCTGTCAGTAGAGACCATTAAAACTTTGTCGTCTAGAAAGTATGCGTCACGAACCTTGCCGACTTGCTTGTTTTGCACGCGAATGTTGGTATCCTGAATTGTGTTATTCAGGTTCTCGCTAATTACCTGATAATATTTTTTGTCAATATTCATGACATTCTTGCGAAATTGGATTACACAAAATATGGCTATTTAATATTAAATCAACGTCTTTTTTTATTTGTTTTTTTTGAGAACATATTTCCCAAACAACGCCCTTTAAAACATTTGTAACATTAGTAAACCCAAAGCGTTTTTGCAGGGTTTCTTTCATCTTGCGACCCTCAATATTTTCTTTTTCTCTAACTAAAAAACGAGAACCAACGCCTTTTTCTATATCACCAACCACAAACTCCTTGCTGGGATTAAACAAAACATCTGTAGCGCATATATTTTCTATATCTAGGGCCCCACCATGTTCTATTTCAAGGTGTAAATATTTTTTTATAACAACACCCTTCACCCCAAGCTTCTTTATGCACTGACCAACAGAAATTGCTTCATTGTCAGCAATAATCATCGATATTAAAAGCTCAGTAGCTTGTTTTTTCTTTTTAAAAGGGGATAGGGTTATTTTTTGAGAAGTATATTTTAGAGACTTATAGCTAAACGATGCCTCAGTGTTTAAAAATTGATTAAGTGCTTTAAAAATAGGGTCACCCTTAGTGGTACGCTCGGGATGTGGCATCATAGCCAGCACATTACCCGCAACATTTCCAAGCGCTGCGATGTTGTTGGTTGATCCATTTGGGTTTATAGGAAAATTATTTATAACCTCTCCACCTTCGTTGCAGTAATGATATGCTGCAAGATTTTCTTTTTCAACAAGCTCTTTCAGATCATCGTTCATTACAAACCTTCCCTCAGCGTGCGCTAGGGGCACACTAAGAAAATCTCCACAATCTTTGTCAATAAACGCAGAATTATTCTTCGCGTTGCTTTTGATATTACACCAAATATTATAGTACCCAGTACCAACTACTTGCCCGTTTTTCACTCGCTTGTTTTGAGACAAACCAACAAGAGTGTTAAACCCCGTGTTGCCTGGAACCATACCAGCTTCTACTAAAATTTGAGCCCCATTACAAATTCCCAAAATAGGCTTTCCTTGCGTAGCCTCATTTTTTAATGTGTCCATAACCGGATCTAGAGAAGCAATAATACCAGACCTTGATCGATCTTCATAAGAGAAACCACCAACAATAATATATCCATCACAGGCTTTTAATTTAGAGGGCGGTTCGTTCCACAGGTGTGATACGGGAACCATACCACCTCTTTTGATTGCTGCGATAGTTTCAAGCTCTGTGTTTGAGCCAGGAAATTGAATAACCGCTATTTTGCGCTTATTTATCATTCAAGTAAACCTGTTTAGATGAACCCGATACAACAACACCTATTTCAAGGCAATTGGTTGCCCCCAACATTTTTACAAGCCGATCTTTGTGTGACGGGTCAATGATAATAGTAAGACCAATCCCCATATTAAACGTACGATACATTTCATTCATTTCTAGGTCCAGGTTTTCTATTAGAAACTGAAAAAGAGGAATTTTCTCCCAAGAATTCACATTAATCTCTGCAGCAAAACCATCAGGAAAAACCCTTGGCACATTATCTAGTAATCCACCCCCAGTTATGTGAGCCAAGCTTTTAATCTGAAACTCTTTTTCAATAAGAAGGTTAATCATTTTGCTATAATTTTTATGTGGAGCAAGCAAGGCCTCCTCAACAGTAGTAATTTTATGAGACAACACCCCACCCGACAGAACGTCGCCTACACCCAGATTTAAAACATCAAAAATTAATTTTCTTGCTAATGAATACCCATTTGTATGTAGCCCGCTAGATGGGACCCCCATAATTAAATCACCCCCCTTAACAGAAGAACCGTCTACAACATCTTTTCGCTCCACAATGCCGGTTGCAACACCAACCAAATCATATTCATTTTTATGATATGTGCCAGGCATTTCAGCGGTTTCTCCACCAACCAAAGAAACCCCCAGGTTTTTACACTCTATAGCAACGCTTTCAATAATATCTGAAACGATTTGTGGCTCTAAAGAACTGCTTGCGATATAATCAAGAAAGGTAAGGGGTGTTGCGCCGGTAGCTGCAACGTCATTACAACAAGCGTTTACTAAATCAAAACCTATAAAACGGAAGTTGTTGCATTTTTGTGCTACAGCCATCTTTGTACCAACACCATCAATGCTTTGTACCATGACCGGGTCATCGTAGCGATTGACAACATCTTTAATGCTATACATCGATCCAAACCCACCAATTGAAGACAACACATTTTTATTGAAAGTAGATTGAATAATTTCTTTGGACGACACTATTACGCGATCTGCTTTTTCAATATCTACTCCGGCATCTTTATATGAAATTTTTTGTTTCATGATAATAGCTTCTTTCTCAAAGATGTGTCCCACACATTTTTAGCTTCTTTAATTGATAAGTTCACTTTATTGTTAATCATAATTGTTTCTTTAGAAGATGTTGCCCCTATAATATCAAAAGGTATACTGTTTGTTTCTAGTGTTTTCTGCGCCTCCGCTACGTTTTTATTGTCCACCTCTATTATAATAGAAAGATTTTCGTTAAATAGGTCTATGTCGAATGTTTTTTCACCTACGTTGGCGGTAATGCCAATGCTATTATGAAAGGACATTTTACAAAGAGAGACAGCCAACCCACCCCTCGTGACCACCCTTGAAGAAAGTATTAAGTTTTCTGCGCCCAAATCAATAATGTTGTTTAGCAATGCGCTATAATCTTTGTTGGAGAAATGACACACATCGTTGTTTTTTACTTTTAAAATATCGGCAACCACACTACCCCCCAACTGTTGATTTTTTGCACCCAAAACAAAGACAGTAGAGGCGTTAGATTGAAAGCTGTTTTTTATTGCATTATTTATGTTACGATTTTTGCCAAAAGACCCAATCATCGGACTGGAGGGTATCGCGCTAGAGCCACTTTGATTATAAAAACTTACGTTGCCCGCTATAATGGGAAGGTTTGTATTTTCTTCAAAACGTAAATCATCACAACAGTCTCGAATTGCTTTGCAGCTCTGTGCAAATTGCCACATTTGTTCTGGCTTTTCGGGATTTCCAAAACACAAACAATCGGTTAGCGCTACAGGGATTCCGCCGCTGGCCACTACTTTTGCTGTCGATTCTAATACGGCATGTTGCGCTGCTAGGTATGGATCAATTTTCCCAAGCCTTGGGTTGTGTGCAATTGCAGCAGCAAAGCCACTATTTCTAATTTCTTCTGGAAAAGAATCGTTGTTGAAAGGAGAAACAACGCCGGCCTCAGCTAAGCCCCGCTCAAGAACAACCCTACCCTGAACCTGCTTATCATAGCACTCATAAACAGGTGATCTAGATGAAATATTTTCATGTGCCAACAAGCCCAAAATAACATCGTTGTGGTTTTTAATTGAAGGTAGAGGATAAGACAATTTTGTAACCGCAACCTTTTTTAATGGCCTTTTGTAAACAAACCCCTCATTTATTTGTGCAATTGGCCCATCAATAATTTTTTTATTATTAGCGTAAACAGTGTAGTGGCGATTTTTAATAATCTTTCCCACCACCCTTGCCTGAGCCAATGACGAAACATTTGGAAAATCAAATTTTTTATTATAATGGTCTAGGATTATAGGGGTTGTATCGGGATGACAAGCCCACATAAAACGCTCCTGAGTTTCAGAACATAGAATCACATGACTTTGCAACCCGCTCATACTGGTGTGAATTTTATCCACCCAGACTTCAGCGCCCATGCCAGCAGCATCTGCCAATTCTATACTAGCGCATGCAACTCCGCCGGCCCCCAGGTCTTTAAAGCCTACCTTATCTGTCATCCCATTGTCTTGTAAATATTTGAACAAACCATATGTTGATTTAAGAATATGTCTTTCTAGAAAAGCATTTGGTTCTTGAACTGCACCCTTGTTTTGTTGTTTTTTTTCTTCTTCTAGCTCTAGCGAAGCAAAGCTTGCACCACCAAACCCGCTATTGTCTGTTGGTTTTCCTATTAAAATTAAATCATATCCCTCTGAATTTTTTGGAGCCCTTGATCGAATGATATCTTTTTCACGCACAATGCCGGCAGCAACAACAGTTACTAGGCAGTTGTCATTATATTTCTCATCATAATATAAATCCCCACAAATATTGGGGATACCAAGCGGGTTGCCATAACCAGCAATACCGCCGACCACACCCTCATGAATCCACTTTGTTTTATTGTTGCTTAAATCGCCGAACCTTAAGCCGTCTCCAACGGCAACCACCTCAGCGCCCATGCAACACACATCTCTAACATTTCCTCCAATGCCAGTTGCAGCCCCCTCATATGGAACAATTTGACTAGGGTGGTTGTGAGACTCATGACTAACAACCAACCCATAGCGATTGTTGTCTTTGTCTGTTGCAATAGCAACGACACCCGCGTCATCTTTTGCGCCTAAAATGACATCCGGCCCATCGGTTATAAAGTGTTTAATGTGCTCTTTGCTGCTTTTGTATGAGCTATGTTCAGAGCCTTGAATAGAAAACAAAACTAGCTCTGCCAGAGTTGGCGGCCTTTTTAAAAACTCATTTTGAACGGTTTTAGTTTCTTTTATGCTAAGCGGAATGCTCTGTTCAGATAAAATAGCTTTAATTTCTTGATCCGAAAGATTGGAAAAATCAAACGTGTCCCAACTTTCATATTTTATCATAAAGCAAAGGTTTGGTTTCGATCGGGTCCATAAGAAACCAATGAAACGGTGTTGCCGGTAAAGCCCTCTATTTTTTTAATAAAAGATTTTAGTTCAAGAGGGCACCCATCAATATTTTTAATGTGATCGGGTAGAGACTTCCACCCCGGCAACGTTTCATAAACAGGTTTAATTTGAGTAAAACTCTCTAAGTCTGCTGGGACACAATTAACTTTTTGGCCATTAATTTCATAGCCTATACACAGTTTAATTTCTGGGAGCCCCGTTAAAACATCTACTTTGGTTAAAATTAATTCAGTAAACCCGTTTAGCTGGTTTGCATATTTTAACTGTACCAAGTCTATCCATCCAATTCTTCGTGCTCTACCTGTTGTGGTCCCATACTCCTGTCCAATTTCTCGTATTTTGTCTTCTAGTGGAGGAGCAATCTCTGTTGGTAGCGGTCCACGACCTACATAGGTTAAATATGCTTTTGCAATTCCAACAATACGTTTTTTTCTATTTAAACCAGCTCCAGAGCCCGCCTCTACTTGGCCCGCTACCACATTACTGCTGGTGGTGAAAGGGTATAACCCATGATCTACATCTAAGCAGGCACCTTGGGCCCCTTCAAACAATATAGCTTTCCCTTTTTTGTCGGCCTCACTGAGTTTTTGGGCAACATTACCAACATAGGGCTTAATGGTTTCTGCATATTCTAAATATTTATTTAAAACCGCTTCATAAGAATAGTCAAACTTTTCTTCAAAAACATTTTCAACAAGCTTTTTATTAAAGCCGAATGATTTCTTTAATTTTTTTGCAAAAACATCTTGATTAAAAAGATCAATAATGCGTAGCCCATGTCTATACATTTTATCTGCATAAACCGGCGCAATTCCAGATCTCGTGCTTCCCGCAGCCAAGTCGTTTTGTAGTGCGGTTAAATGATGATCAATATCAACATGATACGGCATAATTAAATGAGCACGATCGCTGATTAGAAGATTGACCCCAAGCCCCTCCTTTTTTAACATATCAATTTCATTGATCAATACGGCAGGATCAATTACCACGCCATTGCCAATAACAAGCTTACAGTTTGGGTGTAGTACGCCAGAAGGAATTAGGTGTAACTTAAGGGTTCTTTCTCCTAAGATAATAGTGTGTCCTGCATTATTTCCACCCTGGAATCGTACAACATAATCTGACTGGGCAGAGAAAAAATCCGTAATCTTTCCCTTGCCTTCGTCACCCCACTGGGCACCAATTATAACAGAAATGTTTTTTTTATTATTTTGCACTTTTTGATGTTATTGATAAGGTGTAATTTATGTTGTGGATTCTAGATACCAAAATAATACTTTAAAAACCCTTATTTTTTTAAGTTTTTTCTTTTTTAATAGTTGCGCTTTTATTGGCCAGGTAGCTATTCCAATAGAGTCCATTGATAAACCAAGAGGCCCCTATGATATTGGTACCCAAGTCTTTTTTTGGACCGATGAAACGAGAAGCGAACAATATACTACCGACCCCACAGATTTTAGAAATTTGTTAGTTCAGATCTGGTATCCCGCACAGATGAAGGATAATTATCAAAAAACAACCCACATGGTTTTTCCCGAACGCACCCTAGTTTCTATGGCGAACACACTTAATGCGCCGGCCAGCCTTATAAAGCATAGCACTAGACTAATGTCAAGCGCAGTTCAGGGGGCACACCCCGTAGATGGAGAAACGTTCCCATTAATATTATTTTCACATGGCGATGGCGGCGTAGCCACACAAAATTTATCACAAATTGAAACATTGGTAAGCCATGGGTATGTTGTCATTGCTCCAAACCACACGTATAATGCCTCCATTACTTTTGATAAAGAGGGCACCCCCACCACCTATAAATCCAACGTAACCTGGACCGAACAAGCAATGCACAATAAAAAATATTATGCGAACCAACTAATACGGTATCGATATGAAGACATTGCATTTGTGTTGGCGGAGATATCAAAAGAGGAGCTACGGGGGTCTGTATCGAACCCATATTATAAAATAATTGATTTTGATCGTATAGGGATGATGGGGCATTCAATGGGCGCCGGCACCAGCTATCACGCCCTTATAAATGATAAGCGTATTAAATCAGCCGTAGCGTTAGATGGGTGGTTTTTCCCGCTAGACCAAAAGACCTTTTCTACAAAAACAAATAAACCGTTTTTACACTTAGGACAAGAAGAGTTTTTTAATTTGGACCTTGATGGTGACATCAATGACACAGAAACTGGAAAAATTAATTTTGATATTCACAATGTTATACTAAAGAACAACACAAATTCTTTTGTTGTGTATGTTAAAAACAGCTTACACCAGGACTTTACCGACTTTAAACAGATATATATTCAAAACAGACCACTCACTTTTCCGATATCGGGGCTAGGAGACGTTCCAAAGAATAAAATTAAAAACATTATGAACAAATCTATTGTAGAATTTTTTGATTATGCTTTTAAAAGTGAAAAATTTGATACAACGATTTTAAACAAATATAATAATGATATAATAGTGAGTTATGACATTAATCAAGAAAACAACGCCCCATAAAGGGTTTAATGTTTTAAAACAATTCTTGTCAAATTGGGTGGTATTGTAGGTAAAAAAAAGACAGACTTTATTTTTTTTGTTTAATTTATCGACGTGAAAGCCAATACTAAAAAAGTATTGACATCCAGAAAAACTATCCTCAATTTAAATGACTTTCACAATTGAAGGGATACGTGTCCCCCAATAGTGGTATATATATACTGTGAAAAGTATGTATGAAAGTAAAGATTATATATACATTAATATATATATAGGGTAAATGAATGAAACAAAATAACAAATTAAAATTTGTATATAAAAACTCATTTGGAGGTAGAATAATGAGAAAACTACGTATGTTAATTGCGCTTCTTGTTCTTCCTACTCTTATGTTTGCACAGTCAACGACTGCTAAATTAGCAGGTGTTGTTAGTGATGCTGATGGTAATCCATTGGTTGGAGCAAACGTAGTTGTAGAAGGATCAAACTTAGGTGCAGCTACCGATCAATTAGGTAGATACTATATTCTTGACGTTCCTGTAGGTGACTACGACTTAAGAGCCGAGTATATCGGTTATACTACAGTTGTAGAGTCTGGCGTAAGAACTTCTGTTGGTTTTACAACAACAGTTGATTTTGCATTAGATGTTGCCTCGGTTGCAGGTCAAGAAGTGACAGTAACAAGAGAAAGACCGTTAATTAATCCAAACGCTACTAATACAACTCGTGTTGTTGATAAAGAGTTGATTGATGCATTTGCTGTGAGAGGGGTTCAAAATATTGTTAACCTTCAAACAGGTGTTGTTAATGGATATTTCCGTGGAAGTAGAAGTGGAGATAGTAGATACTATGTCGACGGCGTTCCTGTAAAAGATGTTTACGGGGGTGGAAACCTATTAAACGGTAACTCTCAAAACGCATTACAAGAGATTTCAGTGCAAACTGGAGGTTTCTCTGCAGAATATGGTGGTGCTAATGGGGGGATTGTAAATATTACTACCAAAACTGGTGGTACACAATGGAGATCAAAAGTAGGAGCAGAATCGTCTTTAGGGGCGGATGCTGGTACTGATCCCGACAAGCTATACTCTGATGGTTATCAAAATGTCAACTTTGACTTTGGTGGTCCAATCAGCGATAATGTAAAAGTATATTTGTCTATTGAAGCGAAAGAAAAGGCTGGTGACGTTTCTTACAGTTACTTCCCTAAATATGACGCTATGCCAATGTCTGAAGTTCCTGCTGACTATTACAGCGACGGTACAGATGGCTTTGTATATGGTAATGACGCAAATGGTAACAAAGTTTCACATATTGAAACTGTTATAAGAGACAACCAAACAGACCCAGCATTGTTGGCTTCTGGTGTTGCAGCTTATGACACTACATATGTTGTATATAGTAACTATGAGCGTATGTACGGACAACAACCCCAAGATGACAACAGTCGTGTTACTATTAATGGTAATATGACAATGGACTTTGGTCCATTACGTGTCAAGCTTGGTACACAGGCTTATGACTATGAAGGACACAGTTATAGCTGGAGCAGAGTTCTAGGTGGAACTGAAGGTTCATATATTAATGAATCAGATTTCGCTATGGGATACATGAACTTCAGATATACTATTAGTCCACTATCTTATGCTAAAGTTTCGATTTCAAATCAAACTTATGAAACAACAGGTGGTAATGAAAATTACTTACATGATATTGAAGCATATGGTAGAAGAACCAAAGTATTTGGTTCAGCAAATTATTACAAACGTGACGGAACTGGATTTAATCCGCTATCACCAGATGAATTTATTGGTGCAGCAGGGTATGGATCACAGTACACAAGTTACAATACAAGAAAAACTACTACAAACACCCTAAGCTTTGACTACACTAACCAACTTGGTTATAACGAGTTTAAAGTTGGTGGTTCAATAGACAATCACGAAATTTCTCGTTATGGTCTTGGAGCATCAGGTGTTGCTAGAGCAATTAGCCAAGTTGACGCTAATTATGATGGTGTAGCTACTAATGAAGAAATCATTGCTGCAGGAAGTGATCCAGCGGACTGGAAATTCATTAACTACAGAGCACTGTACGTAACAAATCTTGGTTACAATATTTATGGTGATGAATGGAATGGAACATATAATCAAGACGATCATATGTTATCTCCAGCAGAACCAAAACAAACACGTTTCTATGTTCAAGATAAACTTGAATTTAAAGATGTAGTTGTTCAGGTTGGTCTTTCAGTGGAATCAATTGATACTGGCGCTATGGCTCCAGACTCAGATGGTGACGGCTATGGAGACTCAGACGGGTTCAACCACCTATACTTTAATAGACAACGTGTAGATAGAACTGGTGATGGTAATGGTAACTATGTTTGGAAGAAAACAAAGAAAGAAACCGCTACACATCCTAGAATTGGTATCTCATTCCCAGTATCCGATCGTACAGTATTTCGTGCGAACTACGGAACACACTGGCAATCAGTTCCAATGTCATATCTATACTTATCAGATTCACAGCTATCAGCTGACATCTTAGCTGGTAATGCTACTGCATCTGAAAACCCTGCGTTAAAACCAGAACGTTCTACTCAGTATGAAATTGGTATTGAGCAACGTATCGGTGCTTTCGCATCATTAAAGATTGAAGGGTTTTATAAAGAAAGTAAAGATTACTTGACGCTTGCAAATCGTACAGACGCATTTACAAATACTGGTGGTGCAGATACTCAACAAAACTGGGCACAGTACTTAAATGGAGACGTTATGGTCTCACAAGGTTTGACAACAAACTTTGAAATGCGTAGAACTAGAGGTTTGTATGCGCAAGCAAATTATACATACTCAGAATCTAGAGGTACTGGATCTTATGGATCACAGAACTTCTATGTTACTTGGATTGGTACAGATGATGGATATCCAAAAGCGATGAATCTATTAGACTATGACCAAACTCATACTGCAAACGTAATCCTTGACTGGCGTTCACCGAACGCTACTGGCGCGTTAGCTAATACAGGGTTTAACGCTGTAATGAGTTTTGGTAGTGGTACTCGCTATACACCATCTCAAATCTATAGTACGGTTTTTGAGAACAGATGGGAATTCCCAGAGGGTCCAGTAAACTCAGGTACAATGCCTGCTTATACTAACCTTGATTTACGTGTAGACAGAGCCTTTAGTTTAGGCGGCGTGACAGCAAATGCATATGTGTCCGTGTTTAATGTTCTAGACGCAGAACAGGTTAATGATGTTTATCATGGAACCGGCAACGTAGGCGAAGATGGCTGGGTTGCAACTGAAAGTGGGCAACAATGGCTTGCCAATAGATTAAGCACTAACCCTGACGTTGATGCAGCGGCCCTTTACGAAGATAACTTAGCTTATCCTAGTAGATGGAGCGCTCCTCGTACTGTTAGAGTTGGTATGAACATTAGTTTTTAATTAAATAAGAAGGTAAAGAGGTACATATGAAAATCTTAAAGAATATTACCGTTTTCACATTGGTGATGTTACTGTCAGTAACTACTGGCCTTGAAGCGAGAGACAAAAATGTTTCTAACTTCAGTAGCTCATCAAATTATGTGGATTCCAGTGGTACGTTCGATGGGAACCAAATCTATGCCGATGTAACTAATAATGGTCTATTTCTGGACTACCATATTTCTGGTGATTCAGCGTTAGAATGGCCTACAGGTACAGGAGCTCACTCAATCTTCCAATCTGCTTTGTGGATGGGAGCAACAGTGAATGGTTCTATTAGAGCGATCGTTGGAGATTATACACAAGACATGGGTCCAGGTCCATGGGGTGGTGACCCGCTATCAGCGGTTCACAGAATCTATAAAGTAGAGAAATCTATGTTAGCTTCCCCCCTTGACTATGCTGACTTCCAAGAATGGCCAGTTGATTTTGGTGCACCTTGGGTTGACGTAGATGGTGATGGAGTTTATTCTCCACTCCCAGGCGGAACTGATCATCCAGAGTTTCTAGGAGACCAAGTACTTTGGTTTGTTAGTAATGATGGTGACCCAGCTTATAAATTGAATTTTGGAACATCACCACTAAACGTGGAGATTCAAACAACTATGTTTGGTTTTGATAGACCTGACGTATTTGGTGACATGGTGTTCTTGAAACAATTAATAGTTAATAAAGGTTCAGATGACTTAGTCGATACTTACATGGGACTATGGTCAGACCCTGACTTAGGATATGCTGGTGACGACTTTGTTGGTTGTGACGTAGCTCTAGGTATGGGTTATGTTTGGAATGACGGTGTTGACAGTGTCTATGACAACTTAAGCGTCGGTACTCCAGCAGCTGGGTATGACTTCTTCCAAGGTCCAATGGTAGATTGTGACGCTGGTGAAGATTGTTCAGTAGGTGCTAAAATGTTTGGCACTAATCACCCAGGTAAAAAGAACCTAAGTATGTCATCATTTGCATTCTATATTAATGGAGATGCGACATACACTGACCCTTCTGATGAAACAGAGGGTTACTATTACTTACAAGGTTTGAGAAAAGACGGAAGTGCGTATCCAACTGCAATCGCGGGAGATCTATATGATCAACGTTTTTGTTTCTATGGAGACCCTAACGACGCCGCAGGACATAGTACTGCTAACCCTGTTGACGGAAACTACGCAGCTTCAGCTGATAGACGTTTCCTAATGAGTGTTGGTCCATTTACTATGGCAGCAGGCGACTCACAAGAGGTAGTGTTTGGTATTTTCCACGCTGCCGGTGGTGACGCGTTATCTTCTGTAGCTTACCTAAAAGAAGTAGACGCCTTAGCACAAACAGCTTATGACATTGATTTTGCTCTGCCTGACTCACCTCCGTCACCAAACGTGACAGCGAGTGCGTTAGCAGACCAAGTTCTATTAGTTTGGGACGATACTCCTGAAAGCTACAATGTTTCTAGTGAAGTTGATTTAGATGCTGCAGGTAATCCTACTAACTTTGTATTTGAAGGATATAATGTGTATCAACATGAAACCGCATCAGGAGCTGGAAAGAAGAAAAGACTAGCTACTTATGATATTGTAAATGGAATTACTGAAATTTATGATACCGTATTTGATGCTTCATTAGGTGAGAACATTAGTATTAGAACACAGTTTGGATCAGACAGCGGATTAGCACATTTCGAAGCTATCACAACAGATGGGTTGAATGGTAATGCAAAACTGATTACAAATCGTTCTTATTATTATTCTGTAACCGCATATGGTTACAACGCGGACGGTATTCCAAAAACATTGGAAAGTAGTCCATCATTTTTAACTGTAAGACCAGAAGTACCAAATACATTCTCTGCGGGCGACAATACAGCCTCAGCAGGCGATGTAATTGCAACCGTACATACTGGACCGTCTCAAGGTTCTGTTGATGTGGTTGTAGTAGATGCTTCTGCTTTAACTGGTGATACTTACACAGTAACAATGGACGATGCAATGCCAGATGGCACTGCAGCCGTTAATTGGACCCTAACAAATGACGCTTCAGGCGCAGTATTAATCGCAAACAACCCAGTAGTGGGTGGTGTGAACACTGCAACAGGCGTTGAAGTTGGTCCAGGCGGAACTCCAGTTGTTGAAGGTGTACAATTACTAGTAAATGGTCCTCAAGAAGACTTACTATCAGTAAGTGAGTGGGATCACGGCTGGAAAGAGAACAGCGTAGAAAGAGACCCTGCGGTTTCTTATGTACCTTGGGCTAGTTTAGGTCGTACAGGATATATTATTGAAAATAGAGCAGGTTTACATTACTCTGCCCCATACAATCGTGACTTTGACCGATTTAATTATTGGGAATCAGACGATGTAGAGCTTGACTTTAGTACTGAATCAGTAGGGTGGGACTATCTCTCTGAAGCAGTAAATGGTATGGCACCGTTCTCAACATACAGACATAATTTTGCTACTGGAAACAAAGAGCAAATTTATTCTGGGTGGTGGGAAACTGACGGTGACTATGAGCTAAGTATCCACGCAACGCGATGGATAGGGCCTATATATGGTAAAGCATCTTTTGAACCAATCTACGCTTTTGTAGGTATGGTTGCCACTCCATATGACCCAGCTAAACAGTCACAGTATATTGCTGACAACGACCTAACCGCGTCAGGTGGTTGTGGTTGGGGATCAGGTGGTTCTTGTGATAACACTACTACAAGTGGTGCAGGAATCGGATATCCATATATGACAGCGACACTATTTACTGACTACTTAGGTTCAGGTGTACTACCAACAGCAGCAGGTTTTGCATACTGGGGTGGTTTCACAACTGCTAGTTCTGTAGTATGGCAAATGAGCAAACCAAATTCATCAGCAGATACGTTTACGTTTACTACTGAGGGATTAGGTATGTCGGCTAACGCTTACGATCCAGATCGTATTTCAGTGTGGCCAAACCCATATTATGGATATAACCCAGAAGAACGTGATGCGTTAGATCGTAGAGTGATGTTTAGTCACTTGCCTGAAGAAGGCGCTGCGACAATTCGTATCTTTGCACTAGATGGTACACTAGTAAGAACAATTCACCACAATGATACAGCTTCACAGCACGCAACATGGGATATGAAGAATAACTTCGAATTACCAGTTGCTAGTGGAATGTATGTGGCACATGTAGAGACTAACCACGGAGATAAAATCCTGAAGTTAGCTGTAATTCAACCAGAACAACGTTTAGACGTTTATTAAGGAAAAGGAGAATATGAAAATGAAAAATACATTTAAAATCTTCCTTGGATGCGCAGTGTTGGTTTCAGCACTAACTGCTGGTACAGTAAGATCGCAAGGTACCGCTGGTGCCTCGCAACTTCTTATCCCGGTGGGTACTGAAACAGTAGCTCTTAGCGGAACGAACGTTGGTACCGTATCTGGAGTAGATGCATTATTTACTAATGTAGCTGGTCTAGCAAGACACAACTCTGGTTTACAAGGAACAGTTTCAACCACATCCTACATTGCTGACATTGATGTCACATATGCAGGTATGGTTATGAGTATGGGCGAATCAGGAACGTTTGGAATGACACTAAAGGCATTAGACTTTGGCGACATCCCAAAAACTACTTCATTTGCTCCAGAAGGAGATGGTCAAACATTCTCTCCTAGCTTTTTCACAGCGACAGCAGGATTTGCGAGAGCATTCTCTGATCGTGTTAATGTAGGGGTTGCAACAAAGTTGATTTCTGAGACAATCGAAGAAACATCTGCAACAGGATTTGCATTTGACGTAGGTGTCCAATACAAATTCCCAGACCAACCATTAACAATAGGTGTTGCTATGAAAAATGTTGGTAGTAGAATGCACTATGATGGTATTAACCTTGATCAGAACCTCACACCAGAGGGATCTGAATCAGGTTCATCATCTGAAACCTTTAGAATTGTTGCAGACAACTTTGCGCTGCCAACAAGTCTAGATCTTTCTGTAACCTACTCAGTGCTTGACAACCTAGACATGAGCACAACTTTCACTAATCACTCATACCAATCAAATACTTTAGCGTTTGGTGCTAAATATTCGTTAGGTAGTGCTTGGGTGGGCGCAGCTACTACAATGACTGTAGGAGATGACTCACAACCAAATAGCGTTACTGACGCAGATTGGGAAGAATGGAGCGGAACCAATTGGGGAGCTTCAATGGGTGCAGGTGTAACAGTGCCAATAGGCGACTACACAATGCATGTTTCATACGCTATGAGAACAGCAAACGAATACTTTGATGACCATAGCACTATGCAAGTTACCTTTGATTTCTAAACTGTTGAGTTAAGGATTCAAAACAAGAGGGGCTCTTTTTAGAGCCCCTTTTTATTTATCAAATAATAATTCAATATTATTATATAAATAATTGGATGGGATGTTTTGACCTAAGAAGTATCGATCGTTTGCACTGTCAAAATGCATTTCCCAATGTAGATGTGCTCCCCTATCATTTTTTAAAGCACCATCCGATGTCCCTGTATTGCCAGATAAGCCAATAATCGATCCTTGCTCTACTTGTGCACCAGGCACAATTCCTTCTGGAATGCTAGATAGATGAGCATATACGCTAATTGTTCTAAATTTTGATGTAATGGTATACCCATGATCAATTACAACAGATTTTCCAAGCAATATATAGTTATAGATGTCATCAGGAGTTTTATTAAGCTGTGCAGATGTGGCTAAAAACGTATTATAGGTGTCAATATCAACATCTATGTGTTGCGGGTTGCTTCTTACCACAGTGCCACTAGCAACGGCCATAACGGGCGCATTTAAAGGCACAGAGAAATCAATACCTTCGTGCGTGCCTGCTCTATACTCTCTTTTCGCGTTAGGAAGCAAATTTAATATCGACGGAACAATATAATCTTCTGATGGCAACTTAATTTTTTGTAATAGCTCAGAGCTATGTAGATTGGTGTTTTTATCAATATAAAATAAAAAATTTTCCCTTGATGGTGTTTCTGCCCCCAAATCAATGGAGGTGGTAGGCGCTACACAAGCACCTAAAAACAAAGTCAACACGACCGCATAGTAACTAATTTTCATTTGTATTGATAATATAAGTTATTCTATTATATATAAAACTGAGTTTAATAATAGATCCAGTATCTTTTTCAACCCACACCTTTCGTAGCGAGCTATCAATTAATGCCCTATTAAGAAGGTTGGTTTCTTCAGACACAACACTATCTGACTTAATATCCATTCTATATAAAAGCGCCACAATCGTTTTCTGACCATCTCCCTTACCCGACTGTACAAGCTCCTCTTCTTCTGCAAATAAAAAACGTACGTCAACCACCACACTATCAAGAACGGGCACTTCTCGCACCCAAGCACCGTCTGTAATATCTATTTTGTTGTTAGATAGGAGCTGTATTATGAGGTTTTTATTATCAAGATCCTGATTTTTATACCCCATATTTTCTTTTAACAAAAATGAACCCACGCCAACAGGTTCAATCATTATTTTCTTTTCTTCTATTGTAATGGTGAAGACTTTTAAAGCATCATAAGCATAAATATGATACTCTTTTTTGCTTCCAAAAACTGCTGAATGAAGCAATACAAACAAAAAAAGCAAAATAGCTGTGTTTTTATAGTTCAATTTTATAATAAGATATAAGAAGCAATTATAAAATATAGCGCAACTCCCAATATATCAATTGCTGTAGTTACAAAAGGACCAGTTGAGATTGCTGGGTCAAAATTTAATTTTTTTAATATTAATGGAACGCTAGCCCCCACTGCGGTTGCAATAGTCATAGAGCAGGCTATACTTAACCCTATAACCATTCCAAGATTTTTTAATTCAGTTCCTGTAATAAATTCAGAAGCAAATCCAATCAATATTCCATAAATAATTCCTAAAATTCCCCCTACAATAATTTCTTTTGTGATAAGTGGAAGTGTATTCGCAATATCAACTCTTCCTGTTGCTAGTCCGCGCACTATAATAGTGGAAGATTGTGTACCAATATTGCCTCCAATACCAATAATAATAGGGATAAACGATGCTAGCACAATCATTTCTTTGAGAAGGTGATCAAAATAGCCAATAATAGCTGCCGCACAAATTCCTCCAATTAAGCTTGCAAAAATCCACGGAGCTCTTGATTGTGCATTTTCGATAGGAGATTTTAATAAAATATCTCTATCTTTACCTACACCAGCCATTTGTAAGAAATCTTCAGATGCTTCTTCTCGAATAATATCTACTACATCGTCTATAGTAACAATACCCAAAAATTTATTTTTTCTATTTACAACAGGCAGTGCTAGATAGTTATATTGTGCTACAGTTTTAGCTACTTCTTCCTGATCTGTTTCTGACGTGGCAGCGTGAATATCTTTGATCATAATATCTTTTAATTTTTTAGTATTTTTTGATGTTACTAAGTTTCTTAATGAAATAACACCCACTAATTTTTCTTGATTATCTAAGACATAAACATAAAAAATCTTATCATTTTCCGGGAAGGCTTGCAGCTGCTTAATTGCTTCTTTGATGGAGATATTTTGATTCAGCGTAAAAGTTTCTTTAGTCATAATACTACCAGCACTATCGTCTGGATATGACATGATTTCTTCTACATCCTCTAGGTCTTCTACCTCAATTTTTTCTAAAATTTCTTTTTGTTTTTCTTCGGGGAACATACTAATAATTGCTGCCTGGTCGTTGGTATCTAAGTAAGAAAACATTTTAGAGATATTGGTAGAGCTTTCATCGATGAGCATGTTTTCAATTAACGTTTCATCTAACTCTTCTAACACGTTTGCTTTATGGTTAAAAGTAGGACATAAATTAAAGATAGTCTTTTGTTCAGAGCTTCCAAACCCTCTCATAAGAAGAGCTACATCGGCAGGATGCGTCTTGCGTAAAATCTTTGTTAAGTTTGTGTCGGCCTTTCTTCTTAAAAGCCTTTGTATGGTTCTTCTTAACAAAGAAATTTCAGTGGAAAATATTGCTTTTTTCATTGTATTGGATTTTGTATAAATTAACTCTACTTTATAACAAATTAAAGATTAAGTAAATGGCTAAAATAACTAAACAATCAGAAAATTTTTCTCAATGGTATACTGATGTCATTTTAGAGGCAGACTTAGCAGATTATGGCCCAGTAAAAGGCACAATGGTTATCAAGCCGTATGGATATTCTCTTTGGGGAAATATTAAGAATGTTTTAAACAATATGATTGAAGAGAGTGGACATGAAAATGCGTACTTCCCACTTTTTATTCCAAAAAGCTTTCTTGAAAAAGAAGCAAAACATGTTGAAGGTTTTGCAAAAGAGTGCGCAGTAGTAACCCACTCAAAACTGGTTTCTGAAGACGGTGTATTAACGGTGGATCCTAACTCTAAACTAGAAGAAGAGATTGTTGTACGCCCCACCTCTGAAACTATTATTTGGTATATGTTTAAAAAATGGGTGACATCCTATAGAGACTTACCAGTCAAAATTAATCAATGGGCTAATGTGGTGCGCTGGGAAATGCGTACAAGATTATTTTTAAGAACATCAGAATTTTTATGGCAAGAAGGTCATACTGCACACGCCACCAAGGAAGAGGCGTTAGAAGAAACACTCACGATTGTTGGTATATATAAATCTTTATTTGAAGACTATCTTGCCATTCCAACTATGATTGGAAAAAAATCTAATATGGAAAGATTCGCAGGCGCAGATGAAACCTATTCCATCGAAACAATGATGAGAGATAAAAAGGCGTTACAAGCGGGTACTTCTCATTATTTAGGGACAAATTTTGGCACTGCGTTTGATGTAAAATTTCAGAGCAAAGAAAATAAAGAACAACCAGTGTTTGCAACCAGCTGGGGTGTGAGTACTCGTATGATTGGAGCATTGATTATGGTTCATGGAGACGATAAAGGGCTCAAGATTCCACCTAGGGTTGCTCCACACCAAGTGGTCATCATACCAATTAATCCTAAAAATGAATCAAAAGAAAAATTTGATAATTTTGTTGGCATGGTTCACAGTCAAGTAAAAGACAATGGCCTTAGATGCACTATAGACGATTCAAATAATAGTCCAGGATTTAAGTTTAACAATTGGGAACTAAAGGGCGCCCCAATACGCGTTGAAATTGGTTTGAAAGAATTTCAAAATGAAAGCATAACTGTTTGTAGGAGAGATACTGGCGACAAAGAGTCGCTGTCATTAGATCAACTAAACACACTTGCACTTACGTTAGAAGATATTCAAACGGCCATGTATAACTCAGCAAGCGCATTTCTTAAAGACAACACATTCGAATTAAATGATTATAGTGAATTTAAAAAATTACTATCCAAAGACAACTGCTTCATTAAAGCATATTGGGATGGCTCTGACGACTCAGAATTAAAAATTAAAGAAGAAACCAAAGCTACTATTCGTTGTATTTTAGAGGATGTAAACGACCCCAAATTAAGATGTATGTTTTCTGGTAAGCCAGCGAAACATCTTGTTGTCTTTGCTAAGGCTTATTGATTGTTCACATGAACAATATCTTCCAATCTATTTTATTGTCCTTATTAATTTGTTTGTTTTATCTAGTATTTTGGCCAATTCCAATAGACCCAGTTGCTTGGGAGGCTCCCAACCCCCCATCAATGACAGGTGTTTATGCCAAAAATGATTATTTAAAAAACATAGAAATATTTTGGGCCAACGATGGACATTCTGGTCCAGAAGATATAGCTATTAGCAACGGAAACTTATATGCTGGCTATCACGATGGAGTGATTATGAGTTCTTCAGGTGAATTTTATAATACAAATGGCCGTCCTCTTGGAATGGTATTTGATTCAGATAGTAATTTAATTGTTGCAGACGCTATTCAGGGCTTAATCTCTGTTAATCAAAAAGGTGTTGCTACCATCCTTTCCACAAAATCTGACTCAGACGGCATTCCGCTTGGATTTACAGACGATTTAGACATTGCGAGCGATGGAAAAATTTATTTTTCTGATGCATCGGATAAATTTGGATATGGAGAAGATAGATTTTCCCTCATGGAACATAGTCCAAATGGACGATTATTAGTTTATGACCCAGTGACTAAAATCACCACCACATTACTTGATAGTTTATATTTTGCCAATGGGGTTGCAGTGGGAATCGATGACTCTTTTGTTCTTTTAAATGAAACATATATGTATCGTATTCACAAATATTGGCTTAAAGGAGACAAAGCAGGCACCTCAGAAATTATTATTGATAATTTACCAGGATTCCCAGACAATATCTCTTCAAATGGAAAAGGTATTTATTGGGTGGCGCTTTTTACGGTAAGAAATGATTTTATTGATAGCACAACAAACAAACCTTTTATTAGAAAAATGGCACTACGATTACCAGAATTTTTACAACCCCAGCCAGAACCCTATGCATTTATTTTAGGAATTGATGATACTGGCAATGTTTTACATAATCTTCAGTATGGTGCTAGCGATGCTTATTCACCCATAACAAGTGCCAAACAGTATGACGACTATTTATATTTTGGCAGCCTTACTCATGAAGGTTGGGGTAAGATAGAAGCTCCAAAATGAAAATTTCTACGCCGGGTATTGTCTTAAAAACCAGCTTATTTAAAGAATCGAGCATTATTGTCAGGCTGTTCACTCTAAAACGAGGTAAGTCTTCTTATATTATTAAAGCAGCAATGCGACAAAAATCTCCCCTTAAGGCCATATATCAACAAATGAATGAAGTAGAAGTCAACTACGTTCACAACAATAAAAGACAATTACAGCCCATATATGACTCTAAAATCATAAATAATTGGGATAATATTAATACCGACCTTAGAAAAACCATTCTTTGTTTATCTATGATAGAAATGATTGATAAGGGGTTTGATGAAACCGCATCTGACCAGAGCACATACTACTTGATTAAAAATATATTAGAATATTTTAATGTAGCTGATCATGGCTATAATAATGCTTTTTATTTTTTCCTTATACACTTCTTAAGTAATACTGGATATAATATTATTGATGCCGATGAACACCCCATTATTAAAAGATATATTACAAAAGAGCCAAATTTACTAGACCAATTAAAAGAGATATATAATTCTGATTTTGTTGATAGAAAAAATACAAACATAGAGTTTAGTTACAACAAAAAAATCATGGCTAATCTTATATCAGATTTAGTTAAATATCACTTACCGGATATTAAATCATTTAGTGTGGCGAAAGAGATATTTAAATCTTCTTAATTATTCAACCTTAAAAACTTTTTCACCAGGTTTGACCATTCTAAATTTTTCTCTAGCAATTTTTTCAATATATTTTTCATCAAATTCTAGCTTTTCTGCTTCTTTTTCAAGAGAAGCAATTTGTTTGCGCAAAGAGTTGATGTCTTGTTGAATTTCAATTTTTTCTTTTTTTAGATTCCAAAGAGCAATGAATCCTCGATCGCTAAATAACAGTAAAACAATACATCCCATAGCTAGGCAAGCGAATAAAACATTGGTGAGAGATATGGTTTTAAGGTTCATAACCTACTTATTTAATAAAAGAAAAACTTTTACCAAATCTTGGATTCTTTAACCCTTCTTCAATTCTTAATAACTCATTATACTTGCTGGTTCGATCTGATCGACACACAGAACCTGTTTTAATTTGACCACCACCCATTGCTACTGCAAGATCAGCAATAAACGTATCTTCAGTTTCTCCCGATCGATGGGAAATAATAAATTCACAGTTATTTTGTTTTGCTATATCGATTGCTTGAATTGTTTCTGATACAGTTCCAATTTGGTTCAGCTTGATTAAAATGCTATTAATAGCATTGTCTCTAATAGCTTTCTCTAACTTTCGTGGACTGGTCACAGTTAAATCATCCCCAACAACTTGAATTTTTTTGCCTAAAGCAGTATTCATTTCCGCCCAACCATTCCAATCATTTTCATCTAAGCCGTCTTCAATGGATATGATAGGATATTGAGTTATTAGGTTGTCATAGAACTTTATCATACCATCGGCGTCTAACACCTTATTGTCAATTTTTAGACTGTATTGCCCAGAACTATAAAAGCTTGAAGCTGCAACATCTAAAGCTAAGAAAACATCTTTTCCAGCTTTATAGTTAGATTTTTCTATAGCGTTTAGCAACAATTCTATAGCATGTTCATTAGACTGTAATCGAGGGGCAAAACCTCCTTCATCACCCACCGTTGTGGATAAACCCAAGTTTTTTAATTCGCTCTTTAGCGTATGAAATATTTCTGACCCCATTCTAAGTGACTCTGAAAAAGATGTTGCGCCACAAGGGAATAACATAATTTCTTGGATATCAGAACCTCTATCAGCATGCATGCCCCCATTGAGCACATTAATCATTGGTACAGGCATTCTAAAGCTGTCTTTGTTTAAATAAAGATAAAGAGGTTGGTTATAAAATTTTGCTGAAACTACAGCACATGCCATTGATATACCTAGCATAGCATTTGCACCATAATTACTCTTATTCGGCGTACCATCAATTTCTATTAATAAGCTATCTATTGCGTCTTGATTATCAGATTTTTTGTTAATTAATTGTGGTTGAAAAATATTTATTACATTGTTTATAGCTGTATGCACTTCCTTGCCATGAAACCGAGTTTTATCCAAATCTCTTAATTCAAGAGCCTCAAATTCGCCGGTAGATGCTCCAGATGGAACAGCTGCCTTACCGATAACACCGCTAGCGCACACTTCCACTTCTATCGTCGGGAAACCCCTAGAATCAAGTATTTGTCTAGCATGTATTTTTTCTATAATTGGGCAACTAGTTTTTTTCATCTTTAAAGTTACTTCTTATTGTGTTTATATGACATATTTCAATACCAATTCTAATGAATTAATCATTTTTTACATAAATAATCTTTTTTTATATACTGAATAAAAATCTTGATTCATCGGGAAAAAGCGCCTATAATTATAAAAAAGATGAATAAAGAAAACTTTTTTAAAAGATTTAATCATATTGACATGATTAATAATGGGGGTAAAAATCCGCTTTTTAGTGCGGAGATTTACCTTTTTTAACTAGTTAATAACTAATCAAGGAGGAATAACATGGCTTCATGGGATTCACTAATTACGAGTACGTTAAGTGGTTTAACAGGTGTAGTAAAAGCTGCAATTATATTTTTTATATTTGCAAACATACTATTTTCAACTGGAATGGATCCACTAGGCGGAATTATGAATTTGGTTGATACTTTTCTAAACGGTGGCGTTACAGGATTGCTAGTACTAGTAGTCTTTTTGTCATGGTTATAAAATAGAACCGTATTACACTAACAAAAAAGTAAGAGCTCCACACATTAGTGCGGGGCTCTTATAAAGAAAAGTTTGGAGGACAAACAAGATGAATAATGTAATGAAAACAATCAACGATGCTCTAAGTTCATTAACAGGGTTGTTGATTAATGTGATTGTTGCTGGTACTATTATCGGTATTTTATATGATGACATTTTTGGTGTTATCGCAGGTATTGGTAGTGCAGTTGCTGCAATTGGTGACGGTGGCGTTGCTGGGTTAGTGACAGTAATGATTGTCGCAATGTGGAAAAAATAATTTTTTAATATAACTCTCTACATTGACTTAAAATAAAAAGGGCTCAATTTTTGAGCCCTTTTACGTTATATTTATAATAATTTTATGCTATGAAATTATTAACCCTTCCACGCTATATTTTCCCCATATTTTTTTTGTTGTCTATTCTTATAGCAAACAACCAACAAACTATTACTATTTTAGGAGAAAATAATAATTTTCTTGGCAAAGCAGATGTTCTTAAAAAAACTCAATATTATCTCTCAGTAAACGATTTCGGAAGAATTATTGGTAGTGGATCGTTCGTCAATAGTAAAACCGAAAAAATCGTTATTTATATAGACAATTTAAAGATCAAATTATCAAACAATATTGCATTTATTATCATTGATGACAAGGCATACCAAATGGGAAGCAAGTTGATTAAGAGCAAGGATGAATATTATGTTCCAATAGATGATTTTTTTAACATATTATCAATTCACGGTTCAGATAACCATTCTATAGATTATACTACAATGTCTATTGCGCTTAATTCTAAAATAAAAAATATAGAAAAACCAGTTACTACAGTTGATTTAACGAAAGAAAAAAATAAATGGGAATTTAATACTATTATTATTGATCCCGGTCATGGTGGAAAAGACCCAGGTTCAATAGGATATAAAGGTACGAAAGAAAAAGATATTACACTTGACGTAGCAAAACGTTTGGCAAAAAAAATACAAAAAAATTTAAAAGTTAAAACTATTTTAACTAGAGATGAAGATGTGTGGATGAGACTCCAAGACAGAACAAGGCTTGCAAATGACAAGAATGGGAGGTTGTTTATTAGCATTCATGCTAATTCGGTTGAGGATCGTAGAGCAAGCGGTTTTGAAACCTATATGATTGGTACTAACAAAAATGCAGCTGCAGTTAGAACCGCTGCTAGAGAAAATGCTGTGCTTGATCTTGAAGGCACTAATTCAGCAAAATTAACAGATGAAGATTTAATTACAGCTACTATGGCACAGTCTGGTTTTGCAAAGCAAAGCGAACAATTTGCTGCATTGGTGCAAGAAGAAATGAATAAAAGGGTGCAAAGTAAAAATCGAGGAGTAAAACAAGCCGGGTTCTATGTTTTAATGGGCGCTTCAATGCCAAACGTTTTAATTGAACTGGGTTTTCTATCAAATCCTAATGAAGAAAAAAAATTGAATAGTTCTAGTTATAGAGATATGCTTGCCACGTCTATTTACTATGCTATTTTGAAATATCAAAAAACATTAAATGATTAATCCAGCCTTAGAGTTTTTATATGGACTTCATAACCGTGGAATAAAATTAGGCCTTCAAAACATTGAAAGTTTTTTATCAATCTGTGGAAACCCGCATAAGGAAATTCAAACAATTCATTTAGCAGGGACTAATGGCAAAGGCTCAACTGCGTCTATTATTTCAAAAATTTTACAAAAAAATGGGTATAAAGTAGGACTGTATACTTCTCCCCACTTAATACATTTTAATGAAAGAGTAAGAATTGACGGGGTTCCTATATCCAACGAATCCATTGTAGAATTTATTGAAAAACATAAACAGACCTTAATTGATAGTTCGATTACATTTTTTGAAGCAACCACGGCTTTAGCTTTCGAATATTTTGCAAAACAAAACGTAGATATTGCTATTATCGAAACTGGACTTGGAGGTAGGCTGGACTCTACTAATGTCTTATCCCCTATTCAGACCATTATTACAGAGATCCATTACGATCACACACATATTTTAGGCGATTCTATTGAAGAAATTACTGCTGAAAAATGTGGAATTTTTAAAAACAATACTCCCTCTATAACAATTAATTCAGATAAGCGTGTTATAGACACTATTAAAAAACATGCATCTCTAAAGAATAGTGAAGTGTCATTTATTGAAAAAGAAGACATTATAACTGAGAATCAAACACCAGAATCAATTAGTTTTCATTATGGTAGACAGCGTTTTTCTTTGCCTCAAGCGGGTTCATATCAAACACAGAACGCTATATTAGCAATCAAGACATGCCAAAATAATTTTAATACACTAACAGAGAAAGATATTCAACTAGGATTAGATCAGTGGTGCTGGCCAGGAAGAATGCAATTAATGAAACCAGATTTTTTCTATGATGTGGCACATAATAGAAACGGTGTTGAGATTCTTGTAAAAGATTTAAAAAATATATATAATAAAAAGCCCATAGGAGTGTTAGTGGTAAAAAAAGACAAAATTAACCCTGAACTAATAGAGATTTTTTCCAAATCATTTGATAGGCTTATTATTTCTACTATTCCTTCTAAAGATATTCTAAATAAAGAAGAAATAACCCATAACCCGTTATTACAAAAATTTGAATTTATAGACAATTTACACGAAGCTATGGCAACAATAGATAGGGTAGAATATTCTGGTGGAAAAGTTGTTTTTGGAAGTCATTACATTGCAAAAGACGTATATAATTTTTTTGATTTTTCCTTTGACAATGGTCTCATATGATGTAATTTGCGTTTCAAGGTGTTTTCCCCCTAGAAGTACATTTCACAATTAATAAGAGGAACTAATGAAATTAACCGATTTAAAAGAAAAAAAATTAACCGATTTAAAAGAAATTGCAAAAACAATGGGCATAGAAAAAATTTCTACGCTTTCAAAAGACGAGCTAATGCAGGCTATGGTTAGTGCTGCTCCAGCTGAAAAGAAAGAAGAAGTGCCAAAACCAAAAAAAGTCACTGAAAAAAAAGAAGCTCCAAGTAGTGCGCCTCACCAGAGCCAAGGAAGCGAAAAAAGAGCGGCAGGAGTTTTAGAAATTTTGCCTGATGGTTATGGATTTTTAAGAAGCGTAAATGATAATTATTTACCTGGTCCAGAAGATATTTATGTTAGCCCATCACAAATTAAACGATTCAAATTAAAAACGGGCCATTTTGTTGAAGGCAGTACTAGAGCTCCAAAATCTAAAGAAAGATTTCATGCATTATTAAAATTGGATAAAGTAAACGATATAGATCCAGAAAAAATAAGAAATCAGAGACCTTTTAATAAATATACCCCGTTACATCCAAACGAGAAATTTAATCTATCTAATACCAGCGATATGTCCATGAGAATTATGGATTTAGTTTGTCCTATTGGTAAGGGCCAGCGTGGATTAATTGTAGCACAACCTAAAACAGGAAAAACTATTCTTATTTCTAAGATTGCGAATGCAATTAGAAGAAATCATCCTGAGACAACCCTACTCATTTTGTTAATTGATGAAAGACCCGAAGAAGTTACAGATATGAAACGTAGTGTAGATGCAGAAGTGATTGCTTCTACGTTTGATGAGGGCCCAGAGAGACATGTCCAAGTTGCAGATATGGCACTTTACAAAGCACAGCGCTTAGTAGAGTGTGGTAAAGATGTGGTTATTTTGCTTGATAGTATCACACGTTTAGGTAGAGCGCATAATGCAGTTATTCCTCATAGTGGAAAAATTCTTTCAGGTGGAGTTGATTCAAATGCGCTAAGAAAACCAAAGAAATTTTTTGGAGCAGCTCGTAATACAGAAGAAGGCGGTAGTTTAACTATTATTGCTACAGCTTTAATTGATACGGGCAGTAAAATGGATGGAGTTATTTTTGAAGAGTTTAAAGGAACAGGCAATATGGAGCTTGTGTTAGATCGTGAACTCAGCGATAGACGTATTTATCCAGCATTTAATATTGTCAAATCTGGAACCCGAAAAGAAGAACTGCTTTTATCTGATCAGCATTTATCAAGAATGTGGATTTTAAGAAAAATGTTGGGAGAAATGAGCACAGAGCAATCAATGAACTTTATGTCAGAAAGAATGAGAAGAACTAAAACAAATCAAGAGTTCCTTGATTTAATGAGTCAATAATATGTCCATATCGTTATCAAGATTAGTTGATAAGATTAAACCATCCTTTACATTGCAGATGACAGCTAGAGCTGCCGCCTTAAGAGCTAAGGGTGTAGATGTAATCAATTTTGGCGTTGGCGAACCAGACTTTAATACGCCTGCACATATTATAGAAGCAGGACAAAAAGCAATGGATGATGGCTATACTAAATATACGCCAGGTTCTGGGATGCTAGAGTTAAAAGAAGCCATTCAAACGAAAGTGAAGAACGATACCGGTGTTTTATATGATACCAATCAGATCATTGTATCGAATGGCGGTAAACAATCATTGTCTGTAGCATGCCAAGCACTGTTCGAAGAAGGCGATAAAGTAGTTATTTTTTCACCCTACTGGGTCTCTTTCCCAGAGTTTGTACGATTATCTGGCGCAGAACCTTTATTGGTAGATACTGTTGCATCTAAACAATTTGAACCCGATTTTGATGATTTACACAAAAAAATAGTAGATGAATATGACTTTAAAACAATTGATCTTTCCATTAAGGGTGTCATTATTAATTCTCCTAGCAATCCTACGGGCGGTGTTTGGTCCGACGAGGCAATTATAAAGCTGTTAGAGATTAGTAAAGCCAATAATTGGATTGTGATTTCTGATGAAACATACGAAGAGCTAGTTTATGATAGAAAATTTACCGCTATCGACACCTTAAATGATGTTGGTGCTGAAGTACTAACTATCAGAAGCATGTCAAAAACATATGCTATGACCGGATGGCGTATTGGTTATGCTATTGCAAATGAAATTATTGTAAAGGCAATGTCTAAAATTCAAGGACAAACAACATCTTGCCCCAATGCAATTGGTCAAAAAGCATCTGTTGCTGCTCTTTTAGGCAATCAACAACCTATATTAGATATGAAAAATAAATTTCAAGAAAGACGCCAGGTTATGTTTGATGCTCTAAACAGTTTAGATGGCGTAACATGTGATATGCCCGGAGGAGCATTTTATATGTTTCCTGACTTCTCATCTCACCTTAATAAGGCAACAAAAGATGGTAAAATTTTACGCGACACTTTCGACCTTTCTGATTATATTCTCGACACTGCAAGAGTAGTAACAGTTGCAGGGGATGGTTTTGGAGCAGAGGGTTATTTAAGGTTATCTTTTGCAACAAGTAGTGAAATCATCAAAAATGGAATTAAAAGAATAGAAGAAAGTTTAAAAGAATTAAAATGAAAAAAGATACACACTCAGAAGAATATAGGTTCGTCGTCTTCGAAGATAGTTCATGTAACTATTCTTTCTTGACGCGATCTACTGTCAAAACAGATAAAACTGTTAAATGGGAAGACGGCAAAGAATATCCATTGTTTAAATTAGATATTTCTGATCAGTCACATCCTTATTATACAGGGCAACGTACATTAGTAGATACTGCTGGAAGAATTGAAAAATTCAACCGTAAGTACAATAAAAAAGCCTCTTAAACCTTTTTTATTAATAAATTTTTAATCTATGGACATCTTATCTAAAGCAAACAGTACTATTGTAGAATATGACAATATTATGGAAGAAATCATGGATCCTTCCAATGTTTTAGATCAAGAGAAATTAGCTACTCTTTCAAAGCAAAAAAGTGCGATTCAAGAAGTATATGATTTAAGTCTTCAATTTGTGACACTTACCAATGAAAATAAAGAATTAGATGTTTTGGGGAGCGAAGAAGATTATGCAGAGTTAATTAAGGAAGAAAAAATTGCTCTAGATAAGAAGCTCAACAGTATTGAGAGAGCTTTAATTAAAATACTGATTACAGATGACCCGAATGATAATAAAAGCGCTATTATTGAAATAAGAGCAGGTACGGGAGGAGATGAAGCTGCATTATTTGCAGCCGATTTATTTAGAATGTATTCAAGGTATGCGGAAAAAAATAACCTCTCTATTAATATTATGGATATTCATGAAACAGGTGTAGGAGGACTAAAATCTGTTATTTTTAGCGCTGAAGGCCACAAAGCCTATGGTATTTATAAATATGAGGGAGGGGTACATCGCGTGCAAAGAATCCCTAAGACAGAGTCTGGAGGGCGCGTACACACATCAGCAGCTACAGTAGCAGTATTGCCAGAAGCAGAACAAGCAGAGGTAGATATTAACGAAACTACCGACATTAAGATTGATACTTACCGCGCAAGTGGAGCTGGAGGTCAACATGTTAATAAAACTGAATCTGCTATTAGGCTGACACACATTCCTACAGGATTAGTGGTAACCTGCCAGGATGAAAGTTCACAGCATAAGAATAAAGCTTCAGCATTAAAGGTGTTGAGAGCGAGATTATTTGCGCTGGAACAAGAAAAGCTTAATAAAGATAGAGATGAAATGCGTAAGAGTTTAGTATCCACGGGTGATCGTTCAGCAAAAATTAGAACATATAATTTCCCACAAGGACGTATTACCGACCATAGAATAAATTACACCACCCATAAATTACAAGTCACCCTTGAAGGTGATTTAGATCATATTATAGAGCAATTAAAGCTCGCAGAGGATAATTCTAAGATTAACTAATATGCATTCAAATTATCTATTGATTGATTTTTTTAATAAGCAATTAGTGGACCTTAAAAGAAATAAGATAGATGAATATAAGCAAAAATCAGAAATGATTATTGACGCTGTCTTGGGTATATCAAAAACTGAATTATATATTAGAAATCATTTTATACCTAACGATCAATTAAAAAGCCTAGAACAAGCCTTTTCAATGTTGTTAGAAGATATGCCGGTGCAACATATTATTGGTAAAACTCATTTTTATGAAGAGAGTTTTTCTACCCCCCCTGGTATTTTTATACCAAGACCAGAAACAGAATTAATTATTGATTGTATTCAAAATGATTTCGACAGCTTGTCAGAAAAAACCGTATTAGACATAGGATGTGGTAGTGGGTGCATAGGAATCACTCTTGCTAGCTTATATAAAAATTTTGATGTAACGGGAATCGATATTTCAAATAAAGCGATTAATATTGCTACTAAAAATGCAAAGCAACTCAAAGTGACTAATATAGACATCATAAAGCAGAATATTTTTGATATGAAACCTAAAAAATTTGATATTATTGTAAGCAATCCCCCCTATCTTGGGATTAGCGAGATTCCAAATTTGGATAATACAGTTAAAAATCATGACCCATTAGAAGCTTTATCTGATGAGGGGGATGGATTAAAATTTTATAAGCATTTTATTGATAATATATCTGAATTGTTAAAAAGTAATGGTTCTATGTATTTTGAGATACCTAAATCTATAATAACAAATCAAATCATTGATATGATTCATAATAATAGCAATATTGAGAGTATATTTTTTAAAGATTTAGAAGGAAATTACAGAGTAATTAAGGTATTTTTTAAAAAGTAATGAAAAGCGAATTTATACACCTACATAACCATTCAGACCATAGTTTATTAGATGGTGCACAGAACATTAATTCTATATTAGAAACTATGGATGACTTAAGCATGGATTCTGTGGCGCTTACTGAACATGGAAACTTATTTGGTGCCATCTCATTTTATAAACAGGCAAAAAAGAATAATATTAAGCCTATTATTGGATGTGAAGTTTATGTTGCTAAAGGTAGTAGCTTAACAAAAGATAAATCTGGCGGGATGGGCAACTATAATCACCTAGTATTAATTGCACAAAATTTAAAAGGCTATCAAAACTTAATGAAGATTGTAACCCACGGCTATCTGGAAGGATTTTATTACAAACCCAGAGTAGATTTAGAGATTTTAAAAAAATATAATGAAGGCATTATATGTATGTCAGCTTGTTTAAAAGGAAGTTTACCAGAAGCGCTTTTATACAGCGGTTATGATAGAGGAAAAGCTGTTGCAGAAGAGTATTCAAGTATCTTTCCGGGGCGATATTATATTGAATTACAAAATCATGGCATTCCAGAAGAAATACAAAACATACAATTAGCCTCAAAGTTGGCTAAAGATATGGGACTACCAACTATTGCAACAAATGATGCGCACTATGCTAGAAAAGAACATCACGTTGCACATGACGTACATATATGTATTGGAACAGGCAAACAGTTGAGTGATACCAAAAGATTAAAATATCATGGGAATGAATTTTATTTTAAATCACAAGATGAAATGTTTTCTTTGTTTAAAGAATTCCCAGAAGCCTTAGAAAATACACGCGCCATTACAGACAGTATTGATTTAGATATACCAATGGATGATTACCATCTGCCCTGGTATCAAATTCCTAAAGGGTCTGATTTAAAAGATGTGGATGATTACTTAAAGTTATTGTGTAAAGAAGGTATGAAACAAAAATTTGATGATCGCACAGAAGAAATTGAAACAAGATTAAACTATGAACTGTCTGTGATTAAAAAAATGGGATTTGCAAGTTACTTCTTAATTACAGCAGACTTCGTTCAATATGCTAAGAAAAACAAAATCCCAGTAGGTCCAGGTAGAGGTTCTGCTCCTGGAAGTCTTGTTTCATACTGCCTAGATATCACCAATATTGATCCCTTAAAACATAATTTAATTTTTGAACGGTTTCTAAATCCGGATAGAATTAGTTTGCCAGACATTGATATTGATTTTTGCGTTGAACGTAGAGGTCAGGTTATTGACTATATTAAAAGTATATATGGTGATAAATCTGTAACACAAATCATTACATTTGGTAAAATGAATGCGCGAGGAGTAATTAGAGATGTAGGTCGTGTGATGAGCTATCCTTATTCTGATGTAGATAAGATTGCAAAGATGATTCCAGAAGGTCCAAATATTACATTAGATAAGGCACTTAAAAAAAGTTCAGAATTACGCACCGCATCACAGACTTCCCATAAAGATTTATTAGATAATGCTAAGGTATTAGAGGGAATGACTAGACATGCATCAATTCATGCTGCTGGAGTGGTGGTAGCACCCGGTAATTTAACAGATTTTGTACCTTTATATAAATCTTCCCAAGGAGATATTACCACACAATACGACATGAAGGAATTAGAGTCTGTAGGGCTTTTAAAAATGGATTTTCTTGGTTTAAGAAATTTGACAGTTATTGATAAAGCTGTAGAATTAATTAAAGAAAGATTAAATAAAGATATTGATATTAATACTGTACCTATGGATGATCCTAAAGTGTATGATCTTTTTGCAAAAGGATTAACAGTTGGAGTGTTTCAATTTGAATCTTCGGGTATGCGAGACTTTCTTAAAAAATTAAAGCCAACAGGAATTGAAGGATTAATTGCCATGAATGCACTTTATAGGCCTGGTCCGATGCAAAATATTGATCGTTATATTAAAAGATCGCACGGCGAAGAAAAAGTAGAGTATGTTCATCCCCTACTTGAAGAAGCATTAAAAGAGACGCATGGAATCATAGTGTATCAAGAGCAAGTTATGCAAATTGCTAATATTATCGCCGGTTTTACGCTTTCAGAAGCGGATGAAATGAGAAGAGCGATTGGTAAAAAGATTCGTTCTTTAATGGACAAAATGGCAGAAAAATTTGTTGAAGGAGCTGTCAAAAATGGATTAACAAAAGTAAAAGCAAAACAAATTTTTGAATTAATTGATAAGTTTGCACAGTATGGATTTAATAAAAGCCATTCTGTGGCATATTCTTATATTGCATATCAAACGGGTTGGCTTAAAACACATTATACAGCAGAATTCATGTCTGCAAATTTAACTAGTGAGATGACTAACACTAATAGAGTTGTAGTATTAATAAATGAATGTCGAAAACTAAATATTAAAGTCAATGCACCAGATATCAATAAATCTGATATCAATTTCATTCCATTAAATGATAAAGAAATATCTTTTGGGTTAAACGCTATTAAAAATGTAGGGATTAAGGCATTGGAGCAATGCATAAGGACTAGAAAAGAGCAAGGAGATTTCACATCTATTTTTGATTTTGTAACAAAAGTAGATCAGCGCTTAGTTAATAAAAAAGTATTAGAGAGTCTTATATTGGCGGGGGCTTTTGATTCTGTTTCTCCTAATAGAGCACAATTGTTTGAATCCGTAGATAGCGCTATTAGTTATGGACAGCAGGTAGACAAAGCATCAAATAAAAATCAAATTGATTTATTTTCTAATGAAGATAATCTAGTTAAACAGCCTAATTTACCAAATATAGAGGATTGGGAGAATCAAGAAAAACTAAGAAAAGAAAAAGAAGTTTTAGGTCTGTATGTATCAGGAAATCCATTATTAAAATATGCCGATACATTAGAAGAATTAAGTAATTATGATTTTACTGAAAAAAAATATTTAAAAGAAGATAGTCTAATTAGAATTGGTGGAGCAGTATCTAGTTTTAAGCTCCATTATGATAAAAAAAATCAACAGATGGCATTTTTTAATTTAGATTGTTTAGGAGGTCAAGTGGAAGCAATTATTTTTCATGACGCGTTTGAAAAATATAAAGAAATTATTAGTGAAGGCAATATTGTATTCTTAGTAGGCAACTCTACATCACAAAATGATTTTTCTGATTTAAAAATTATAGTAGATGAGGTTGTGCCTATTAATCATGCAAAAAAAGTTTTAAAATTGAAAGAAATCAATATAAAAATTGGAAAAAATGTTACCAAAACTACTATAGATGAAGTACACAAGCATGCTATGGATAATTCAGGACAAAGTTTATTTGTTGTACACATGAATAACGAAGATGGATCTTCACGTAGAATTATATCAAAGAAAATCAGAGTATCTAGCAGTAATCATTTCCTTGTTATGTTAAGAGATTTATTAGGGGAATCAAACGTCTGGATTAGTTAAATTCTATCTATTATGAGCTTAAATCCACCAATTAGAATTTTAATGGCAAAGCCAGGTCTTGATGGACATGACAGAGGTATTAAAGTGCTTGCTGCCGCTTATCGTGACGCAGGTATGGATGTCATTTATCTTGGGCTTCGTCAAACTCCTGAAAGCATTGTTAGGGTTGCCATTCAGGAAGGCGCAGATGTTATTGCATTATCTATTTTATCTGGTGCGCACATGACTATTTTTACCAAGGTTATGAAATTGATAGAAGATTCTAAATTAGAAAATGTATTAGTAACTGGTGGAGGTATTATTCCAGAAGAAGATAGTGAAGCATTATCTAAGATAGGCGTAGGAAAATTATTTGGGCCCGGAACCCCAGTTAAGGTTTCTTTAGAATATATTGAACAATGGGTTCAAGAACGTCGAAGATGATTGCAAACATTCACAGTACTTATCTTAAAGGCGAAAAAGCTTTTAATAGCAAAAAACTTATAGAAGCAAAAAAACATCTTGTATCAGTAGTTGAACATGACGCAAATTATTATGCTGCTTATCTTTTATTGTTTGAGATTCTTAACAATTCCCAACCTGCTTTATTGAAAACAGTAGTAAAAGAACTAAAAAGATTGAATCCAAAAATTGCTCTCGATTACAAGCCTGTTTCTAGGTCTAAAAAAACTAAAAAAGATACTAGTATTGTGACAATTTCATATATCAAATTAATGATACAACAAGGTAAAGCCATACAAGCAAAAAGAAGTTTGAATGCTATTATTAATCATGCAAAGACAAAAAAACAAATTTTAGAAGCCGAAACACTATTAAAGACTCTTAATAAAAAAAAGGATCAAAAATGAGCACAGAATATTTTACAAGAAGACAAGATAAATTGCGTACAGTATTAGCAGAGAAAAATGTAGATGGAATGTTAGTCACCAACCTTACTCATATCAGATACCTGTGTGGATTCACCGGTTCTAGCGGTTCTTTGTTGATGGCCCCTGATAGTTGTGAGTTTATTACAGACGGTAGATATGTTTTTCAATCTAGAAATGAAGTTAAAGGTGCTAATATTACCATTGATAGCATCCCACACTTACAAGTAATAAAGAATAATAATTTTTTATCAAGAGGGTTAAAAATCGGATTTGCTGGCGAATGTGTTTCTCACCAAATGTTTTCAGATATTAGTACGATCTTACCACATGTGACATGGGAAAGCCTTGTCGGATGCGTAGAAACGCTAGCGATGGAAAAAGATCATAAAGAAATTGAAGCAATTAAAACCGCAGTAGAGATTACTGATACAGCCTTTGCTGAAGTATTCCCAATGGTAAAGATTGGTGTAGAAGAGCAGACAATTAGTAATCAGCTATCTTTTCTTTATCGTAAGTACGGAGACTCTGATGCTGATGCGTTTGCACCTATTGTTGGTAGTGGACCCCATTCAGCTATGCCACATGCAAGACCAACGGATAGAAAAATTGGTCCAGGAGAATTAGTAGTTATTGATTCTGGAGCAAAGTATGCAGGCTATCATGCAGATATGACGCGTACGGTTGCTACTAAAGGCTATTCAGAAAAGCAAAAAGAAATTTATCACATTGTATTAGAAGCTCAATTAAAAAGTATCGAAGGAATTAAAGCAGGAGTTTCATGTAAAGAGATTGATACGCTTGCAAGAGGACATATTAGCAACGCTGGGTATGGCAAATATTTTGATCATGGGTTAGGACATTCATTAGGCTTAGAAATACATGAAAATCCTCGATTTAGTAAAGTCAGTACAGATCATTTGAAATCAAACTATGTAATGACAGTAGAACCTGGTATATATCTTGAAGATGTAGGTGGCGTACGCATTGAAGATGATATTGTCGTCACAGATGATAGCTGTATTGTGCTCAATCAAACATCTAAAGATTTCACAGTAATTTCATAAAAAATGAGAAAAGCATTTTTAATAATAGCATGCATGCTACTTACAGCGTGTGTTGAAAACTTGATACATATATCTGTATTATCAAGCGGAAAATATTCTATTAAATATAGTTCTATCGGAGATAAAGCAGATTTAGAAAATCACGATTTTTTACATCCAGAAAATACTGATTTAATTAAATGGTCTAGTACAATGATTTCATTGGATAAAAGTAATAGTATTCGTTCAGATAGTTTGAATTGGGAAAAAGAGACTATTATTACTGAACCTATCAATCAAAAAATGAGTTTTACTAATAGTGAAAGTTTAATCTATGATATTGATGTCAGTAAAAGTGAATATTTTTTTTGGGATAACTACCACTTTAATTCTACAATCAATAGCCTAGCGATTGATGACAAGTATCCCTCTGTTGTAGAATTTCTAGATATAGAAGCAGATTCGTTGTCTTGGATTGCCCCAGCTAAAAAATATATTATTCAAACTAGCTTAAAAGAATATGATAAGAGTACCAAACTCAGCACTATTTTTACAGAAAAAATTAATAATCAAATAGATTCATATTTTGAGTATGCCACAGAAAGAAAATTGATAGAGAAATTTGATAAAGATTCTTCAATAATTTTGAAAGACGCTTTAAAACCCATTGCAAACACATTACCAAAAAATTTTTTTAAAGAAATTACAATATTTATTGATACATATGAGAAAGACTTTAAAAAGAATACAGCATTAATGAATGATTACTTTCAATTCAATATTAATTTGCCTGGGATTGTTCGTCACAATAATGCAGAGTCTATTTCAGATGGCTTATTAGTGTGGTCATTTGATTTTGATGACATTGCAAAAGATGAATTCAAAATGTATGCTAATTCAATTAGAATCAATAAATTTAGAATCCAATTATTATTAATCATGATTGTAGTTGGATTTTTAGGAATATTATGGAATCAAAAATTAAAGAAAAAATAAAGCATCTAACCGACAAGATTAACGAACATAATTATGCATATTATGTTTTAGATCAACCGTATTTAAGCGATGCGGAATATGACAATTTATTTAGAGAGCTAGAGTCTTTAGAAAAAGATAATTCAGAATTAATACAGCCCTCATCCCCCACACAAAGGGTAGGTCACCCTATAAAAAGCGGTTTTCAGAATTATAGTCATGATACACCAATGCTATCTTTGTCAAATGCTATTAATGAGCAAGAAATTCATGATTTCACTCAAAGAATTAATAAGTGGTTAGAACAAGAAAGTACCTCTTACATTGCGGAGCCAAAGATTGATGGTTTAGGAGTGTCACTGATTTATGAAAGTGGAAATTTAGTACGCGCACTTACTAGAGGCGACGGCTATACGGGGGAAGATATTACGCATAATATTAAAACAATTAATGCTGTTCCTATGGTTTTAAGGGATAGCAAGAATAGTCATCCAGAGTTTATAGAAATTAGAGGTGAAATTTTTATGCTAAAATCTGATTTTATAAAATTAAATCAAATGAGATCTCAAGAAGATGAAAAGTTGTTTGCAAATGCTAGAAATGCAGCAGCGGGAAGTGTTAGGCAGCTAGACCCCCATGTTACAGCAAAAAGAAAATTGTCTATATTTTGTTATGAACTTGGGACCAGTAAAGGCCTAGATATTAATAGCCATTGGGACATGTTATCCTATTTAAAATCTATAGGCCTACCAGTAAATCCTTTAGCAAAAAAAATTGATACTATTGGTGACATGATTGCATATCATCGAGATTTAGAACATAAAAGAGAAAGCATTCCTTATGAAATTGACGGCTCTGTTATAAAAGTTGATAACTATTTATTAAGGTCTAATTTAGGAGAAAGAGCGCGGTCTCCACGATGGGCAATTGCCGCGAAATTCAAATCAAAAGATGCAGAAACCCAAATATTAGATATAGTGCTCCAAGTAGGTCGTACAGGAGTGGTTACCCCTGTAGCAAAAATTAAAGAAGTAGAAATCTCAGGAGCAATGATTAGCAGTGCCACATTGCATAATCAGGATGAAATTGATAAAAAAGATATTAGAATTAATGATTACGCGATTGTACAGCGATCAGGCGATGTTATACCAAAAATTTCAAAAATTATATTGAAAAAACGACCTAAAAATACAGTCAAATTTAATATAGCAAGCCATAATTGTCCTTCATGTCAATCAATAATTAGTCGTATAGAAGGCGAAGCTGCATATAGATGTGAAAATTTATCTTGTAAAGCAAAGCTACAAGGATCAATAGAGCATTTTTGTTCAAAAAATGCTATGAATATTGATGGTCTAGGAGTTCAGATTGTTGAACAATTAATGCATAGCAATCTTATTCAAAAAATAGATGACTTATTTAATCTATCATATTCTGATTTAGTTATTTTAGATCGATTCCAGGAAAAGTCTGCGAACAATCTAATTAATGCTATTAACGAATCCAAAGATACCACCTTTCCCAGGTTTGTATTTGCCCTGGGTATACCTAATGTTGGACAACATATTTCAAAAATATTAGATATACATTGCGAGTCTTCTATTAAAAAGCTTTCCACTTCTTCCTTAGAAGATCTTGAAGCAATTGATGGCGTAGGTTTAATTGTTGCAAAATCAATTATAGGGTTTTTTAATAGCCCTTCTAATAGAGAGACTATAAAAAATTGTCTAAATAGTGGAGTAAAAATTAATAAAACCGTTTTTAGAAATTCTAAAGAATTAAAAGATGTTACATTTGTGATTACTGGTAGTTTTAAGAATTATAAACGCAATCAGATAAAGGAGTTGTTAGAAAGAAAAGGCGCTAAAGTAGCAAGTGCTATTTCATCTAAAACAAATTTTTTAGTTATGGGAGAAAATGCAGGCTCCAAAGCCGATAAAGCTCAAGCGCTAAATATAAAGATTATTAATGAAAATAAATTAAGCTCCTTATTAGATGAACAAAATTCTTAAATATTATTTTCTGTTCTCTATTTCTATACTTTTTACACAAGAAATCAATGATATAAAATCAGTCATAATAGCTGAAAATCTTAATCGTCCCGTTTTTGCTGTTTTTGAACCTGCAACAAACAAAATGTATGCTGTTGAGCAGACTGGAAAAATTTATTTAATTAACAATTTGCAAAATAAATCATTATTTCTTGATTTAAGTAAAAAGATTAGTGTGAGTGTTACTCCAGATGAACGTGGATTATTAGGTATGGTATTTGATCCAAATTTTCAATCTAATGGATTTTTTTATGTGTCATATATTGATACTGAAAATTATTCTGTAGTGTCACGATTTCGCTTATCAGAAAACAAAGATGAAGTAGATATAGAGTCAGAAAAAAAACTAATCTATTTTGAACAACCATTTAATAATCACAATGGGAGTCATCTAGATTTTAATCCAATAGACAATTATTTATATATATCATTTGGAGATGGGGGCGCTTCAGGTGATCCATATGGTAATGCACAAAATTTACATAATTTTTTTGGCTCTATTTTACGCATTGATCCGCAAGACGATGGAAGTTATTTAATTCCTAATGACAATCCTTTGGTTTTGCATAAAAAAAATAATGATTCAGATATAAAAAGTGAAATATGGGCTTATGGTTTACGTAATGTATGGCGGTTTTCTTTCGACAACAACAATGGTGATATTTATATGGGAGATGTTGGGCAATATCTCTGGGAAGAAATCAATTATTTAGAGTTTGGAGAAAATGGAGGAAACTTTGGATGGAATATAATGGAGGGAAATCATTGTTATCCTGAACCAGGATGTGATAAAGAGGGTTTTATCAATCCAATATTTGAATACCCCAGTGATGCAAACTACCCATTCAGTTTAATGGGAATTAAACAAGAAAATGTTTCTGGATGCTCTGTTACTGGTGGTTATATATATAGAGGA
>Ga0206679_10000032_pt1 | contig 98484 bp, 72 predicted proteins | sample M110012015metaG_FD_155464 | JGI IMG/M metagenome (GOLD analysis project Ga0206679, IMG submission 155464) | Ammonia-oxidizing marine archaeal communities from Monterey Bay, California, United States - M1 100m 12015 | ecosystem: Environmental > Aquatic > Marine > Intertidal zone | place: USA...
CTATCAAACTATCTATCCAACTATCTATCCAACGAACTATCCATCTATCCATCTATCCATCTATCCATCTATCCAACTATCCAACTATCCAACTATCCAACTATCCAACTATCCAACTATCCAACTATCCAACTATCCAACTATCCAACTATCCAACTATCCAACTATCCAACTATCCAACTATCCAACTATCCAACTATCAATCTTACGAACTATCAATCTTACGAACTATCTATCTTACGAACTATCTATCTTACGAACTAACTATCTAATTATTGAATATCTATCTGTCTATCAAATTAACCATACAAATTCTATCCCGGACGACCTCGCTGGCTTCATTGCCTCGACCAATCTCAGTAGGCAAACATTCACAGCAGGCGCCGCATGCTCAGCATTGGAAGTACAATATCATTGGACATACACCCCTTAATAATGCCATTAACTCGCGTGCCATATTCGACTCAAACCGACGATAATGGCAATTCTTAGGTTCGAAAAACACCATTTAAATTCTACTCCAACTCGAAATTTGCGTAAAACCAATGACTCGAAAGCATTTCCTCTGCACTGTGCCCAGTGACTTCGTTCCTGACCAGATTGTGCTATAACTTGTCCAGGACTATACCGAAAGAAACTGAAATAGATCGGTGAACTGTTTTATACCACCAAAACAAGAGAACCCACTATGACCACGCCAGAAACCCTCAAGCCAGCTAAACATCGCCAGACCGGATATCAGGGAGCTCCACTGCTCGACCCGCCTGTCGTATTAGATATCCCTGAGGCAACCACCGATTTAACAAAAGCCCGTGAAGACTTGGCCATCTATGGGTTATGCCTGGTCAGCGATATTCTCACTGAAGCGGAAGTCGAGGCGCTCGGGCAACGTCTGGATAAGCAAGCCCAGGCAGAAAGAGCATTAGCAGATAAAGCCCCACCGGGCGCATTGGCTGTGCAGCAGAGCATTTCTAACATGGTTAATAAAGGCGCTTTGTTTCTCGATCTTGTTGAACGTCCCATTGTCGATGAGCTAGCGGGGTTTCTTCTTGGTAAGGACTTCCTGATCTCCAGCTTAACTGCCGGCGTATTCCATGGTCCGACTTCCGAGCCCCAGCAACTACACCGCGATCAGGGCCAAGTTCCTGCAACTGCCGACTTTCCAGCTGCCTGCAACGTATTCTGGTTACTCGACGACTTCAAACCAGAAAGGGGCAGTACTTATGTCGTACCCGGTAGTCATCGCTGGCCCAGTGCTTATCAGATTGAACCGCCACCGCGCTCCTTGGCACGCCAAATCAAGGCAAAAGCTGGAACTTTGTTCGTATTTGATGGCAGGATCTGGCACGGTTACGGTGCTAACAAAGAAGGCCATCCAAGACGGCACCTTGCCAATTTTCTGTGCCTGCCCTGGATGCGACAACAGGAGAACTGGGGTGTCACCTGCTTGCAGGAAGTACTGGAAGAGGCCAGCCCGAAATTAAAACGTCGTCTGGGATTGCGCACCTATGGAACGCTGGGCATGATGAACGGCACCAAAACGGAGTTAGCGCAACGCAGCCTGGGCAACTATGATGTTATGGTTCCTGAATACATTATCGGCGAGCTAGGTCAATTACATAAAACTAAACGAGTTTCCCGTGATCCAAGTTAATCGGCAAATCAATTTTTGAGCAAAACCATCATGGATGATCTCTCCTACCAACAAAAGCAACAATTTAAAGATGACGGTTTTATAGTCATAAAAAATGCTGTTCCCATAGAGCTAATTAATATCGCCAGGCAAAAAATAATGGCTTCGCTGCCGAGGTCTGAGCGTCGCTTACTAGTGCCCGCTGAACTTGCAACCCATCCTGATGTCATCGGTCTTTTCTATCAGAGTTGCCTTGACGCACTGCTAAATAACATCATGGGACCATTCCCTCCTCTTATAAGCTGTCAGGTAGCTGTCACGCCCGCTTTTGATCAATTAGGCGGCGAACCAGGCACTCATGTAGATGGATCTTGGAGTGGCGACATACCAAGTTCAGCCGATGAGATTGACCTAAAGACAGGTCGGCCGCTAAATGCCCCAGCCTACTTTGGCGAAGACGATAACAAACGAGGCACTAATGACGGGCAATTATGGATAGACCCTGATCGTCGAATCTCCACGGGTAGCTACACTGCATTGGTAGGAATCTGCCTGAGTGACCAAAGCGTGCCTGGAAATGGTCAGTTCGCCGTCCTCAAGGGCCTACATGAGGAAGTCGAGGCAACCTTCATAAAACAGCGAGCTGCTGGCAGTATTATCGGTCCGGAAGGCACTGGCTGGCCACGCATGAAGATCAGCAGGCGAGGCGTCCCCTATATGAACGGCCTACCTGATGCAATACGGGCGCGTAAATCTGATCTTGCAGCCATCAATAAGCCCATCGAGGGCTGGCCTTGGCCTGAACTTACGCCGGTGCTCATGGAACCGGGTGATGCAGTGCTGGCACTGCACAGCTGCCCACATGCGCCGACCCCTAATCTTGGTCCCGAGCCCAGGGTAAATATTTATTTTCGAGTTCGCCGCTTTCGAGAAGGCAATCCTCACGAGGGTAGCAGACGAGTGGGTCACGGCGTCAGCGATCATCCTGATCGAGGTTATTTTGGCCAGTTCCTGGAATATCCTGATGACTATGATCCCTGGCAGACATCCATTAACAAACTTTGCGATCACTGGAGCGAATGGGACGGCATGCAAGCATTAGTCAAATCGTAGAGTTTACCGCGCGAGGAGGTTAATTCTCATCAATCAGCGTTCGCTCCACCAACCGGGCAAAAAAGCTGGCACCATAAACCAGCGCACTATCATCAAAATCATAGTCATGGTTGTGCAAAGGATGACTATCTCGACCATTGCCCAAGTTCAAATAACAGCCTGGAACGACTTCTGCCATATATGAAAAATCCTCTGAACCCGTTCCCGGGTTGCCACTCCTGTAAACATTCTCTTCACCGACCAGTTCATCACATACAACCGCTGCCAGCTCAGATGCAGCAACATCGTTAACGACAGGATGAAAAATTATCCTGAAATCGATCTCCGCGACAGCGCCATGGGCAGCACAAACACCGTCCACGACTTGTTTCATCTGCGCTTCAACCTTGCTCATTACTTCCATCGATAACGTCCTCACGGTACCGGCCAACTTGGCTGTAGCCGGAATCACGTTATAGGCATCACCACCGTGAACCTGGGTAATCGACACCACCGCCGTTTCAGTGGGAGGCGTATTCCTGGATACAATCGATTGCAATGCCACGATCAGTTGACCCGCCACCAAAACAGGATCAACACCTTGATCAGGAAAAGCCCCATGAGCGCCCTTGCCGACCACAGTGATATCAAAAAAAGCGCCAGCTGCCGTTCTTGTACCGGCAACTGCAGCAAACTTCCCGATGGGTAATCCTGGAGCATTGTGCATGGCAAACAAATTGTCACAAGGAAACTGCTCAAACAACCCATCTTCAATCATGGCCTTCGCGCCACCAATACCCTCTTCCGCTGGTTGAAAGATAAAGTTTACCTGGCCGCGAAAGTTTCGTGTTTCCGACAGATATTTTGCTGCCGCGAGCAACATGGTGGTATGACCGTCATGACCACAAGCGTGCATTCGTCCCTGGCGAGTCGATCGATGATCAAAAGTATTCCTTTCACTAATAGGTAGAGCATCCATATCCGCTCTTAAGCCAACGGCTTTTGTCTCATTACCAACCTTGAGAACACCCACCACACCGGTTTTTCCTATTCCGGTGAAGACCTCGATACCAAATTCACCGAGTTTCCCAGCAACAAATCCAGCGGTTCGGTTTTCCTCAAAACCCAATTCAGGATGAGCATGGATATCCCTGCGCCAGCGCGTCAATTCATCTTCCATGGCAACGATTTCTTTGACCAACGACATTGTTCCTCCTACAAAAATTAGTGACCGGGTGTATGTTTTAATTCAAATCAGATTGATCTACCTGAGACAGGGAAAGCCCCCATTTAGCATTCTATGACGTTGACGGCGAGGCCGCCCCTGGATGTTTCCTTATATTTTGTTTTCATATCCTTACCAGTCTGGTGCATGGTTTTGATGACCCTATCCAAAGACACATAGTGATGCCCGTCACCAAGCAATGCCATCCTAGCGGCATTAATTGCTTTCACAGCCCCCATAGCATTTCGTTCTATGCAGGGTATCTGCACCAACCCTCCAACAGGATCGCAGGTTAATCCAAGGTTATGTTCCATGCCTATCTCAGCTGCATTTTCTACCTGTTGAGGTGTGCCACCGAGAAGTTCCGCCAAAGCCCCAGCGGCCATTGAACAAGCAACCCCGACTTCACCCTGGCAACCGACTTCGGCACCCGAAAGCGACGCATTATTTTTGTAAAGCAGACCAATAGCACCTGCCACGAGAAGAAATCGACATACACCTCTATCATCAGCACCGTTGACGAAGCGATGATAGTAATGCGCTACCGCCGGTATAATGCCCGCTGCCCCATTGGTTGGAGCGGTAACGACTCGACCGCCACCGGCATTTTCTTCATTGACTGCCAGAGCATAGAGATTAACCCAATCCATGGCGGACAAAGCATCTTGCTCATGCTCATGGGACATTAATCGCCTATATAACGCCGGGGCTCGCCTCTGCACACGGAGCTTTCCTGGCAGCATGCCTTCAGCGCGGTAACCTCTGTTAACACAGTCCTGCATCGCCTGCCAGATCTTCATTAGACCTTGGTAAGTTGCCTCTTCTGGCTGCCAGACAGTTTCATTAGCTAGCATCAGTTGACTGATTGTCAGACCGGTTTGCTGGCACAATTCAAGCAGGTCTTCGCCATTTTCAAAAGGGTAAAGTACTTGCGATGTTTCCGGTACGATGCGAACCAGATCCAATTCTGTCTTTTCCACAACGAAACCACCGCCAACAGAGAAATACGTCTTATCAACTATCAGTGCACCCTGCTCATCAAAGGCAGATATCACCATCGCGTTAGGGTGTCCGGCCAGTGATTTCTTCTTCCTAAACAGAATATCGCGACTTTCAACAAAAGTGATCGGTTCGAACCCCTGCAAGCAGATTTCCCCGGCAGCACGGATCTGTCCGACGAAACGCTCAACATTTTCAGGCTCAATGGTGTCGGGTGCTTCACCGGTTAATCCCAGCATGACCGCTCGGTGCGAGCCATGCCCCTTACCAGTAGCTGCCAGTGAGCCGTACAACTCCACCATAACCCGCCCCAGATTTGCGCTAGCATGCCTTTCCCGAAGCAGCGCAACGAAGGTCGCTGCCGCCCTCATCGGGCCGATAGTATGAGAACTTGACGGCCCGATTCCTATCTTGAAAAGCTCGAATATACTCGTTGCCATGACTGCACTCGTTTAAGACCAGGTACCCAGTTGCATCATAAAGTTCCCAACCAAGCTAATGAAGCAAAATTCTCACTGAAGTGCACTACTCCTTATTTCAATTAGCAGGCAAATAGACAATAAATGGGGTCAGACGCGTTCAAGCTTTGCCCCTCGCAGCATTGACATGAACACATCAAGACCTGACAGCCAAACAAAAAATTCAGAGCTGGGCAGCTGTTGCCAGGCCCCGGGGAATCTTCTTTTCTCGATCATAAAATGGTAACGCCATCAGGGAGCCTACCTGCCTGCCTGTGACCTCGCCGAAACTAACCCGGCTAGACACCGGAAACGGCCGCTTCAATTTAACGAAGCCGATGCCTGTTGTTAATTCTGGGGAGTATGCTCCGGCAGTCACAACACCGACGGTTTCACTGCCTATGAAAACCTGATCGCCACGTTCGGGTATCCCCCCGTCAGTAACCATTCCAACTAATCGTGGCGTGTCCTGTGCTAATGCCTTAAGTGCTGGTAAGCCTAAAAATTCTGGCTTTGAGAAGTCAACGAATCGACCTAGGCCTATATCAAAAGGCGTCAGGCTCTCATCTATATCAGTACCATAGTCGAAAATTCCCGCCTCCAGGCGCCGGATATGCATTGAACCGATATCTGATGCTAATAATCCGAATTCACTACCTGCTTCGAGCAGACTGGCCCACAGCTTCTCACCATCAAAATCCTGGCCCAACGAATAGATTTCGAATCCAAGTTCTCCGGTCCATCCGGAGCGGGATATCATTACCCGTTGGCCCTCCAGATCAGTCTGCACCACCGAATAGTAAGGAAACTGGTTGACGCGAATGCTCGATACCTTTTCAAGTATCTTCAAAGAGTTTGGACCTTGAATCTGCAATACCCAGGAATCAATATCTTCAATCGTCACACGGTAATCCCGGCTGTGGGCATTCAACCAGGGCAAAAACTCGCCATCCGCCTGCACGTATACAAAGTCATCATCGGCAAGATGCATTAGCACACCATCCATGACGATGCCGCCACTATCATTGCAAGCAAGTGCATAACCGGCCCTGCCGACCTTTATTTTTTCAATATTTCGAGTAAAAAGCTTGTTTAAGAATGCTTTACTATCCACCCCAGAAATACGCAGCGGAGTCTCAGGAACATCATACAAACAAGCCCTATTTCGCAAATGATGATAATGCTCAAGCGCGTCAAAACCGGCTGTCAACGGATACAACCGGCGATTATAAACCCCATAAACGACTGCGGCGTTATGATAACAATTAAAAAAAGGAGAGCGTTTAAATCGCTTTGCTGAGATGGTCAGTACATTTTCCACTTTTCGTGCCCTCTTGTAGGGAAAAGGTATGCGTATCCTGCAATAATCTTCAATTCAATGGAAGCAGCCTATTACAAATGACGCTGCTCGAGCCAGTAGACGGGCCCCGGCACAAACCACACAAGGTATGGACCAGTAAGCTGAATCAAACGACCCGCGTACGGTTGTTACCGCATACCCGCTTGGCTATTCTCTTCGGACCCAGTGGGCACGACTGCCGGTGTTTTGAGGCACTATTCGTGCCCAGACTGGGTTACTATAGGGCAAAACCCAACTGGACTAATAAAACATGGTGCTTGATCTCGTTCCGACCCTCGATTTGGTGAAAGCGGAGGCCACACCGGATGCCCTGGGCCGACTTGACGTCGCCTGCCGTGATCATGGTTTCTTCATGCTGAAAAATCACGGTATACAGCATGAGATTGATGCGATGTGGACAGCCTCGAAAGATTTTTTTTCCCAACCCCGGTCTGAAAAAAGAAAGATCATGCGAACCCAGGAGCAGCCGCTGGGATATTACGATAGAGAATTAACCAAGCAACAGCGAGACCTGAAAGAGGTCTTTGATTTTATGCAGCCCAGAACAGACCCTACTGATATCAACCAGTGGCCTGAAAGTCATTCCTTCCACACGGTGATGAACGAGTTTTTCCTGGCTTGCAGTGCTGTCGCAATCAGAACCCAGGCGCTCATCTACAGCGCAATCATCAACAGGCAGGCAGAGGCACGCGAACTGCCGGTAGGCGATCCTAGAACCAGCACCGTCAGGCTAAATCACTATCCCCTGTCAGACCCGCTGACAAACTCAGAACAGGCATCAACGGCGTCCCTTGGCCCAGTGGCGCTAGGACATCACACTGACCCAGGCGTTCTGACGCTACTCATGCAGGATGCCATAGGTGGTTTGCAGGCCTATTCTGAAAGTCACGGCTGGATTGATATACCACCGAGTCCGAACAGTATCGTGGTCAATCTCGGTGACGCCATGCAAGTCTGGTCCAATGACACCTACCGAGCGGCCATTCACAGAGTAACCCCCATGAGCGATAGGGCACGCTTTAGCACCCCTTATTTCTTCAACCCTAAAACCGACGCCGTTCTCGAGCCCCTCAACTCACTATCTGATAGCCCACCTGTATACCAAAGCTTTAAATGGCGGGACTATATAAAAGCAAGAATGGAAGACAATTTTTCGGACCTGGGCGTAGACGATATTCAAATAAACCGCTTTCGCCATTGACCTTGTACTGGCAGGCTGAAATCCAAACCCCGCAAAGCCATAACAACACAGGTCGATCCGGGTCATCTATTTGAGTGGGCATTCACAGAAATTCTTTCCCGGTTCAGAGGACCTCAAAACGGCGCTAACTGGACAAGACCCGTTGCCGCACATCAGCCAAGCGGTGCGTCGACTGCAGGGCCTTGGTCTGATCCGGGTGTAGATTTCTGATAATAACATCCGTAAAGCCTGCGCCTTGAAGTTCCAGTAAACGCTCAGTAATCACTCCCACTTCGCCAATTAAGAGTGCCTCTGGGGCCATACCACGATAATTTGATTGTATGGCTGCCGCTTGGACTTGGGCTGCATCACTGGCAGATTCAGCGACATAAATATCTCTTCTTAGCGCCAGTGTGGTCGGTTTTTCTCTGCCATGGCGTTCAAGCGCCTCTTGATAAACCGCAAGTTTAAGCAACAGATCCTGAAAAGTTGAGCCTGGGTCTGCGAGCCATGCATCACCCAGCCTAGCCACCCGATCAAGCGCCTTATCAGCACTGGCTCCAATCCAGACATCAATTGCGCGTGGTGGCAGAGGAGATATTCTCGCATCGGTCAGGTCCCACCTGCCAGAAGATGTGACTGTCTGTCCATCCCATAACTTCTTTATGATAGACAACGATTCTTCAAACATTCTGACCCGCAAATTCTCCCGCTCCCCCATACCCTGGAACTGAGGGCGACCGGCGCCAAGAGCACACTGCATGATTAACCTGCCCTTTGATAAACAAGCCAGGGTGGCCAATTGCTCAGCAGCCAAAACCGGATTCCATAAGGGCAACAATAACAGCACCCCTGCGGGACGGTCACTCCACTCGGCTAGCAGGCGCCCAAGCATGGGGACATTCTGGTAATACGGCGTAGGCGTGACATGATGATCTCCTAGAAATAGTGAGTCCAACTCGGCTTCACGAGCCTCCCGCGCACGCTCGACCATCCATTGGGCTCCCAGCGCTGCATGTTTTGGAGAGTACGAACTGCTAATTGATATGCCTATTTTCACGATGATCACTATCCTTAAGAGTTAACCCAAATTTGACCGGGCCTTCTGCCAAGCTTATAGCGATTTCGACTCCAACTTCAAACCCCACTGAGGTTGACCAACCCTCTCTCCATCAACCTCGAACCCATCTGACAGGGTTAACGCCACTAGCACCGGTTTGGGCAACCAATCCCAGCATTTCTGATTCCTAACCCAGCGGTTTCGAACTAATAGCCTGAAAACTCGAAATGGCGTTCAACTGAACCGATTGTCGAGCGCAACATCTAGGTGTAGGCTAAAAGAAATTACCCCTAAGGCGCAGTCATGAAATTCGGAATCTTCTACGAGCATCAACTTCCCAGACCTTGGACCGCAAACAGCGAACATCAGCTATTAAAACAATCCCTGGATCAAATAGAATTGGCTGATGGTTTAGGTTACGACTATGCTTGGGAAGTCGAACACCACTTCCTTGAGGAATACTCGCATTCCTCAGCCCCAGAGGTGTTTCTGGCTGCCGCCAGCCAACGGACTAAAAACATAAGACTAGGCCACGGAATTATCCAGATGACCACAAACCACCCTGCCCGGGTGGCTGAAAAAGTATCGACTCTGGACCTTATATCCGATGGACGCGTCGACTTCGGCTTGGGAGAAGGTAGCTCTGTTACCGAATTACACCCTTTTAACCTCCGATTCAGAGACAAACGTGATGTATGGGAGGACGCGGTTAAATGCGTATTACCCATGTTCTACAATCATGCCTGGGAGTACGACGGTGAGTTTTTCAAGTTCCCGCTACGAGCTGTGATTCCCAAACCCCTGCAGACGCCTCACCCTCCTCTCTGGGTGGCTTGTTCGCAGTTGGACACTATCCGTTACGCTGCGCATCGGGGCATGGGCGCACTCTCATTTAAGTTTGTTGATATCGCGGCTTCGAAGGCATGGGTTAACGCCTACTACAATACTTTCACACAGCAACAGGAAAAACTCTGCGACTATCAATCGAACCCAAATATTGCCGTGGTTTCCGGATTCATGTGTTGCGAAACAGACGAGGAGGCCTGGCGAAAAGCCGATGGCTGGACTTTCTTCCAATTTGCCCTACAGCTGTATAGCAAGGAAGGGCCATTTAAACCTGGCTCTGTAAACTTCTGGGAACGATACCAGGAATGGAAACAAACCCCTGCTGGCCAAAAACGCTCTGGAAGTGAGCTAATAGGCTCACCAGAAACCATCAGAAATAAACTTCTTGAACTAGAAGCCGCTAACGTCGATCAAGTCATTTTATTGAATCAAGCTGGCAAAAACAGCCATGAAGATATCTGTTCAAGCCTGCAATTATTTGCCGATCAACTTATGCCTGAGTTTCAGGAACGGGATGCAGAGCACCAGCAATGGAAGCAAGCGGTACTGAATGGAGAGTTAGAATTGGAGGATATTGACACTGAACCGTACAATTTCAAAGCCAGAGGCGCGCCCACAAAGATGTCGCAAAAGCAAGAGCGCAATCGCAACATGATAGCCGGAGCGGTCGGCAGGCCACTGGAAGAGACCAGCCTTTAGCTAAAGACCTGCTCTGCAGTTGGTATTGTTCAGGCTAAATTTTAGACTAAAATGCCCAAGCGAGCATACCGTTTTTTGCCTTCCACCTTAACTAAGTGGATCGTAACCAACATGCATTAGCCAATCGCCTTTTACTGCAGCAAGAGATAGTATCAGGGTTAAGACAAGTCACTATAGTCAACGATTCGAGCAAAGAAATGAAAAGGATAATCCAGCTAGTCGTCGTCGTAACTGCCATCGTAATACTGGCATTCCATCAAAAGCAGGCCACCCTGGAACGGATTGCAGCCGATCAGCAACCAAAGAGTATGTTCGTCGAGACTGATGGCGATGATTTCAACCCAGGTATTGATATTGGGTCCACTTTTCCTAGCCTAACCGCCGTGTATAAAGACCGAACTATTCACGATCTGCAGCCTTTTGTCGCCAAAAAAGGCATGGTTTTCTTTGCCAGCAGATCAGTCGACTGGTGACCCTATTGCATGAAGCAACTGGTTCAGTTGCAGGAAAATGCAGGCCTCTTTACTCAAGCTGGTATCTCCATTGTCGCCCTGACTTATGATACGCCAGCCCTGCAGCAGCAGTTCATCGAAGCAAACCAGATTAGTTACCCTCTCCTGTCGGACATTGAAGCTAAAAGCGTCACAGCGCTTGATATTCTTAACCGTGGCTATCAACCAGGCCAATCTGCGTATGGCATCCCCTATCCTGGTGTATTTGTAGTGAATCCAGATATGAAAATTGTTGGCAAACTTTTCATCGAGCCGTATCAGACCCGGGTACACGCGCAAGGCGTTCTATCCTATGCTGAAGCTCAGCTGGCAAATCCTACTTAACAAGCCCCTTCAACTAACCCGTCTGCAACGCTAATTCGCGGTATTTATCAAAAACTCTGGATGTGCTAACGTCGAAAAAACTAATATCTAGAAGATCGCTCAGCCATGGAACAATCTGAACAGATAAGGTGCATGAAATTATTAATGCAGCGGCTCGACCAGGACAAAAATGTTGATGCCGGTGCGACCGTCCTAAACCCAGTTGAGGCTTATACCTGCGCTGATCGAGCTGCCAGCGAATGGCAATTGATGTTCCAGTCCTACCCACAGGTGATGGGCTTATCCTGTGATCTCCCTGAACCCGGTTCTTTTATGACATCAACGGAACTGGGTAAACCCTTGTTACTAACCCGGGACAAAAACGGACAGTTTAAGGCCTTTCTCAATACCTGCACTCATCGTGGCACTGTTCTGGAGATGGCAGAACGCGGCAAAAAATTCTCATTCAGCTGCCCGTTTCATGGCTGGGGCTTTAGCAATAGTGGCGATCTTATATCTGTTCCTAAGGAAGATCACTTTGGTCCCATTGAAAAGCAATGCTATAACCTGGTTCAACTCACTGCGGAAGAGAAGCATGGCCTCCTCTGGGTACACCCTGAACCAGGGCAAACATTTGATTTGGATACCCTGCTCGGTGGTTTAGGCAAGGAATTAGATTCCTGGGGATTCTCAAAGCTCAGCTTTGGTGCCCTGGACACTTACCAAACCCCGATGAATTGGAAACTGGCCATTGATACATTTGGTGAAACCTACCACTTTTCCGTTTTACACCGAGACACTCTGGGGCAGAATGTCTATGGCAACGTACAATGCTATGACACTTTCGCAAACAATCACCGCATGTTGCTTTGCTCAAAAGCCATCGATGTTTTTCGTGACTTACCTGAAAGCGAGTGGGATATACTGGCGGCTACTATTCCAGTCTATTACCTGTTTCCGAATATCCAATTGATTCCAAGCGGCAGAATTCCAGGCCGACCAAAAGGGGAAATGTCCGGGGCAACGCTGGTCAGAGTCTATCCTCATAAAGACAATCCCCATAAATCATTCTCAAAAATTTCTTTTTATACCAACACGGAAATTCCCCAGGATTTCCGCGAAGGAATCAACGAGCGACTCGCTGGCTTTAGTGAAATCATCAGAGACGAGGATTATAAAGCGGCCGCAACCTGCCACGCTGGCGCCAGGTCCGGCGCGTTAAAACACTTTACCTTCGGCCGTAACGAACCTGCTCTGCATCGCTACCACAACAACTACAACAAAGTATTGGGACTGGACCCCCTACAACAAATAAGCAATTAGAAGCGCCATACTACCGGTCACGCTGGACTTATAACCGAGCGTCGATTCTGCCATCTACCTGCCTGCGCTTCGCCAATCCTGCCTGGCACCCAGCCCAACTTAGCCTTAGCTATTACTCTGGCTACGCAATACCATCAACCCGTAAAGTCATCATGCTTGCCATGCGGCGTTCGAGGGAATCGCGGATCCGCCTGCCAGGGGATGACATCCGCCGTTCGGACCAGCCAATCCTGAATACGGCCTTGCATATCAGCCGCAACAGGTGCTAATTCGGCAGCATTAATTCTATTGATTGTCTCATTCGGATCCGATTCTCTGTCATATAACTCGTTCCCCTCATACAGCCTATACACATAGGTATAGCGCTGATCCCGCAGGGCGATGGTTTTGCCCACCATTTCAGGGCGCTCATGCTGCAAATTGGCTTTATTGGCATACTCTCCTTTCGCCGTCTCCAATAGACTCAATTCATCTCGACTGAATCCACCTTCAGAAAAGCTCTGATCACGAATAACCACCTGTGGATCCGACAAAACGGAGGTGAGCGATCGACCAAAATGCGAATGGCCCGCTTCTATTTCCGCCAGATCAAGCAGGGTCGGTAAAATATCCACCATCTCGGTAAAGGTATCGGCAACAACGCCTTGTTTAACACCTGGACCCGCCATAATAAGCGGGTTCTGGAGCAGACAACGGTCCATCCCGGAAGGCCACTTTTCGACCAGGCCAAAATCCCCTAAATACTCTCCATGATCGGTCAGGTATATCACCAATGTATTATCGAGTTCGCCGCTATGTTCCAACGCTGCCATCACTCTGCCAAGCTGATGATCTACCCGGGTGACCATCCCGTAGTAAACGCGCCTAATTTCTGTCCATTCATCTTCGCTTAGACGATGTGTGCCAAACTTGTCGCGAAGCGCCGCATGGAACAAAGGTTTGCCCTGGCCATCATCGACAACCCGTTTGGGAAGGTCTGTTGATTGATACATAGAATACCAGGGATCTTCCACTTCAAATGGCAGATGCGGGAAAATCAATGGCAACCAGAGGCACCAGGGTCCTTTCGGTTCAGAGTTCAACCAGTCAATGGCAGTAAGCGTTGAGGCTTCATCGAAATCAATCCAGGTATCCGTTCCCGGTCGCCTACCATGATAAAAGGCGTTATACAGCGCTGATTGTTCAGCAAACTGCGGACCCATACCACGTTGTGTTGGTTTTGTGGTCCAACCGCAAAAGTGCGTTGAAGCCTCTGTTACCCCGGGGGCAAACACATCACCACGACTCCCTGCCCAGGCGACCTGATACCCCCCCTGTTTTAGGTACTTGAGCAAGTTAGGCTCATGTGGTTGGACCAAATGGGTAAGGCTTCGATGTCCTCGCGTATGAGGATACCAGCCGGTCATCATATTGACGCGAGATGGACTGCAGACCGGATGATTAACATAAGCATTAGAAAATCGCATGCCCCTGGCGGCCAATGCATCAATATGAGGCGTCTGGACAACTGCATTGCCAAAGCAACCCACGGTATCCGCACGCTGCTGATCTGGCATAAAAATCAAGATGTTAGGACGGGACATCAGCGCCTTACCTGGCTCATCATTGAATATACGAGCATACAGCTAAACCCTGGAAACTCAAAAGCGCTGTCGACCAGCAGATGATCAGCCACATTCAGGGTGGGTAATTGCCAGCCATGTCGATACCCGTTAGGGTGAATCCAGGATCCTTTCATACGGACCCTCTCATATCAGGCCCTTACTTATCAGCAGCAATTCTAATAGCCTTAGGTTGACGCTTTCAAAGAAGCAGCTCATTGTATTACCACACAATGACATCGGTCTGCTGACCTAAATACAATTCTATAAACCCTGAACACAGTTGGATTAACCATCACGGTTGTTAACCCGATACAGACAAAAGAGGCCAACCCATTGAATACCCTACTCGAAGCCAGAAAAATCTTACCCAGAGCCATTGAACTACGCCGAAAAATTCATGCCAATCCGGAACTCGGTAACCAGTTACCCATGACTACTGCCGCCGTCATCAATGAACTCTCTGACCTGGACCTGGAGATTCGAAAATCAAATTCCACTACGAGCCTGATAGCGACTTTACAAGGTGATAAACCTGGACCACGCATCCTATTACGGGGAGACATGGATGCGTTACCTATGCCTGAAAATAATGACCTGCCTTTTGCATCCACAGTTGAAAATAAAATGCATGCCTGCGGTCATGATGCCCATACGGCCATGCTGGCCGGTGCTGCAAGACTATTGAGCCAGACAAAACAAAACCTGCGAGGCACTGTAGACTTCTTCTTCCAAACCGGCGAAGAGGGTTACTTCGGGGCTAAACTGGTTTTAGACGAAGGTCTACTGGAAAAGCCACAGCGTCCGGATGCTGTCTTTGCAATACACATAACCCCCCTATTGGACAGTGGGAAATTCACCAGTAAAGCCGGACCATTGCTGGCTGCGGCCGATTCCTGGGAAATCACCTTGAACGGTAAGGGAGGACACGCCTCCATGCCACATGATTGTATCGATCCCATACCCGTTGCCTGCGACATCGTACAGGCACTTCAACACCTGGTCGTGAGTCGAATTAATATATCTGACCCCATCGTATTGACCACCACTAAAATACAGGCAGGGACAACCACCAATGTCATTCCCGAAACGGCAATACTGGCGGGAACATTGCGCTCCACTTCCGAGAAGTCGCGCAGCAAAGCCCACAAGGGGATCCAACGAATCGCCGAACAGATTGCTCAGGCACATGAAGTAACTGCAGAAACGACTATCCAGCGAGGCTATCCCGTCACTGTCAATGACGCCGAATTCGTTAATTTAGCCCAGCAGACCGTTAAGCAAACCTTTGGCGACCAAGCCTATATACCCATGCGGTCAGTTATGATGGGAGCAGAAGATTTCTCGTATCTGCTCGAGCGATGGCCCGGTGCCATGTTATTCCTTGGCGTAAAACCCGATGACCCCAGCCTCGCCGCTCCCTGCCATTCCAATCGAATGATCCTAAATGAGGATGCTATGGCCCACGGAATCGCGTTGCATACCCAAATTGCCATTGATTACCTAAACAGGAACAGCTAATTTTTATCCGAAACGAAGCATTTTCGGATCAAAGGATCTCCACCCGGTTTCCCCTGACCGCCTGATTTCAATTAACGAATTAAGAGAGTTAAGCCAAAAATCACCGTGACAGATTAGATGGAAATAAAATATATCAATGGGCTTGTTTCAAATCTTCAGGTTTCAATCGATATTTACGCTGAGGGTTTGGATTTCACGCTGAAAATGGCAGAACGTCAATTTGGCTACGCCACATTTGAAGCTGGGAAGGTCAGCTTCGCTCTTACAGAAACAGACGACGCCCGGCTGGTCGGTCGACAATCCGGTATCGGTTTGATTGTTGATGATATAGATGCAGTCTGCCAGGCACTCCTATCCAAAGGCATTTCTTTCGAGATGCCGCCAACAAAGCAGCCTTGAGAAGAAATCCTGGCCTTACTCAAAGATCCGGATGGCAAACTCTTTTACCTGGATCCCCCGGCGACGCCAATGCACTCAAGTCAAAGAACGCCTGACAATCGAATCTAAAACCCGCTACAACTAGGGTATTCAAATGGACCTTAATCATCGCCGTAAGCGGTGTCTTGTTTGCCGAGTACCGGGGAAACATCATAGGGCTTTGTTGATTCGCGCCAGACTGCGCATCAAGAGGATGGCATGCAGGTTCAATTCGCTATTGGGAATCAGCGTCATTTTGCCTACGCTCTAAGAATCACAACTGGCTATTAGTTACAATTTAAGGCAACCATAAACCTGGCATGGGCACACGAATAAATTAACAACAGCCGATACCGATCAGAGATCAAGCTGAGCATGAGCCTCCATCAAATCATTGGCCTCCGGCTGTCCGGCTTGAAAATGAGGCATGGCCGCAAACTCAATGCCGTTTTCATTGAAGCGCTTGACTATTTCACAATTGACCTCGTGCATGGGCTCACGAAACGTATGAATGTCATCAAAGTGGATTCTGACATGGAAAATGAAGGAGAAATTTTCAAAGGCCATTAACCGATAATTGACCATCGGGGTTTCGTCATAAATCTGTGTTATGAGTTGCTTAGCGAGTTCCATTTTTCATGGTTATTGCGTGCTGACAGGCCGATTCGCATATCTATACGATAGCCATGCTCATGTTTGGTATTACTGCTGACCACCGTCGCCTCGATTCAGAATACTTTCCGTCTGGTCTAGCAATTCGTCATTACTCAGGAAGCTCATACCCCTCCCGTCGCCAATGCTGTTGACCTGCGATTTAGGAGTTTGGGGAAATAAGCTAGGCGAAAAACCAGCCAGCACAACTAATAACCCAAAGCTGACCAGACTATTTTGTATATCTTGGACCCATTTGAGAGGAAACATTTCATGGTTACTAATTGGTGAGGAAACGGATGATTCTGTCACCACTAACTGGCTCCCTGATATAGAAAATGCTCAATTGGAATATTTAACTATTACAATATATTTATTTTGTCGTACTTGGCAATATTCCTTAACGGCGCCCATTAATCATGATCAGTAACAGCCCTGCTTTCGTATATCAATAATGGCAAGCTAACAGGTTATACTGTTAGCCAGATAAATACGCATTGTCTGTATACTCGACATTCTGAGCTAGTTGATATTGGCAGGTCGTTTACAAATATCTCCGGGGATTGTGGTTTAATTGTAATAGCAAAACGTTAATAAAAGCGGAAGGATCTTTACATGTCGAATCAAGACTCACCATCTGAACAGTCCGTAACCTCTCTTCTGGTAGAAGGATTGATCCGGTTTAGCCTGATAGCGGTCATATTATTCCTGTGCATCCAGGTATTTGCCCCCTTTGCCCGCGTCGTCGGTCTTGGACTAATTCTCGCAATTGCGCTTTATCCCCTGAATCAAACCCTGGCCAGCCGCATCGGTTGTCGTCCTGGTTTAGCAGCGACTATCCTGGTCATCAGCGGCCTGCTCGTACTGGGGCTGCCCACTCTCATGCTGGGTGAATCGATGGCTGATCAAGCGAATCAACTCTATACCGATATTGAGGATGGCACGCTGAAAGTTTCTGCCCCTGCGCCAGCTATAGCGGACTGGCCAGTGATCGGTGAACCTGTATACCAAGCCTGGTCTAAGGTGGCTGAGGATTTACAAGGTTACATGGAAGCTAATCATGCAAAGATTCGTGAATTCTCTCGGTGGGCAGTGTCGACTGCTGCTAGTATTGCCGGAACCATTCTGGCTTTCCTTGGCTCCCTCATCGTCGCAGGGATCATAATGGCCTTTGGTGAGCCCGGCAGCGCCGCTATGAGTCGAATATTCAATCGACTATCTGATTCGTCCCGTGGGCCAAAACTGCAGGTCCTGTCTACTGCCACGATACGCTCCGTCGCAACAGGTGTGGTTGGTGTGTCTTTCATTCAGGCGCTGCTACTCGGAATCGGTTTTATTCTCGCAGGTATACCCGCGCCTGGTATCCTCGCCTTAATAGCGCTGTTTCTTGGTATTCTGCAAGTGCCGGCAATGGTGGTAGCTTTACCAGCCATAGCCTATCTCTGGTGGGCCGGTGCGGATGATGGAAATCTAGTCAACATCGCCCTAACCGTCTATTTCCTGATTTCCATGCTGGCAGATAATGTCCTGAAGCCGATCATGCTAGGCCGTGGGGTTGAGGCCCCGATGCCCGTCATACTCATAGGTGCAATGGGGGGCATGATCTCCTTTGGTATTATTGGCCTATTTTCCGGGCCTGTAATCCTAGCCACTGCCTATGTCGTATTTATGGAATGGGTTGATGAGCGTTCTGTCGCAGATGCCCTTTCCGAGGAATCTGCAGCCGGCGCGATCGTAAATGACGCGCAACCCCCACAGACCGACCCACAATGAACCCGGTTGAGCCTGAATCTTGAATAAGCTGCAGTTATTCCACAGGGGAGCGCTTTTTATGCTCCTCCTTTTAGCGACGGCATGCACTACCCTAGGTCCTGATTATAAAGAGCCCGAGGTCACCTGGCTAAACGACTGGCAACCGGACTTGTATGGCCTCGGCAATAGCACGCAGCAAGCGACTCAAGACCTCCGGTTCTGGTGGCTGTTATTCGACGATCCGGTCTTGAACGGGTTGATTAAAACGGCAAGGCGAAATAATCCGTCACTACGCATTGCTGGTTTGAGAATTCTCGAGAGTCGCGCCGCCCTAGGCATAGCTAACAGCACAAGTCTGCCCCAACTGCAGCAGCTGGGGGCGAGCGCAACCGCTATTAGTACCAACAATCATGGTGGTATAAGCAACGGCTCGAGCGAAACCCTTGTTGCTCACCAGAGCGCTTTCAGTATCGGCTGGGAACTTGATTTCTGGGGCCGCTTTCAGCGAGGTATTGAATCAGCAGATGCGGCTTTCTTAAGTTCGATTACGGCTCACCAGGACCTGCAGGTACTATTGAATGCGCAAGTAGCAGATCTTTATTTCTCGTACCGAACCATCGAGCAGCGCATAAAAATCGCACATTTCAATTCCACCCGCCAGCAGCGGAGTTTTGCTATAACAGAAAAGTTGTTCGCGGCAGGACAGGGTTCCGAATTAGATCTACAACAGGCCAAGACCCAGTATCTTGTTACTCGCTCTACCATCCCTGACCTGGAACGTAAGTTGATTCAAGTACGTAATGCATTAGCGGCGCTACTAGGCAGGCCACCGGGCCAAATCCCGGAATTAGCCGACAAAACCGGCAATTTACCAAACGTTGGCGCCTTAATCATAAATGAGGTGCCGGCTCGATTGTTACTTCGCCGGCCTGATATACGCAGCGCGGCATGGCGGGTTGCCGCCCAATCCGCCCAGATAGGGCTCGCGCTGGCAGACTACTATCCCGCCATTTCATTATTAGGAAGTCTGGGATGGTCGGGCAACTCTGTTAGTGCCTCGGCTGATACGGCCCAACTTATAGCAGGACCTTCGCTCATCTGGAATGTGTTTGACCAGGGACGCATTCGCAACAACGTGCGGCTGCAGGACGCGCGGCTGCAACAAAGCATAGAATCCTTTCAGAATGCAGTCCTGCTCGCTGCTCGCGAGATCGATGATGCAGTCATCAGCGTAGCCAAGACGGCTGAGCAGCAAATCATCCTTAAAGAGACGCTAATTGCAGCTGAGCGCTCCTTGGAACTGGCAAATATCCGCTATCGAGAAGGTTATGCCAACTTTCAGCGAGTACTCGATGCCCAGCGTTCAGTGTTGACTCAAGCCGATCGACAGCTAGCCATCCACGGAACCCACCTCAGCTCTATTATTCAGATGTACAAAGCACTGGGTGGAGGCTGGGCAGAGCGGTCAGAGGAACCCATTGTACCGGAAGAAATTCAACAACAGATGCGAGACCGTACAGATTGGGGTAGCTTGCTGGATGCACAGTTGCCTGCCTCCAACTCCGCGCAGAAGCCAGAATAAAGTCACGGTGAATTATTAGACGAGAAAGGTTATGACCGACAAATCCATTGAAGAGAATGAAAAGCTATCATCAGTCGATAACACTAGCGAAGAACCTCGTGGGCTTTCACCACAAGACGATAGCGAAGCGGCTGCGAGCCGAATTATCAGGATTAGCGGAGCTACAATCACCGTGGTTTTATTGCTCAGCTTATTTTGGTACCTGGCTGCTGACCGGTTCACCCCCTATACCACCCAGGCTCGCATAGGAGGCTATGTAGTGGGTGTCGCTCCTAAAATTGCAGGTCTGGTGACCCAGGTCTGGGTGGAAAATAATCAGCAGGTTGCCGAAGGTGATAGGTTATTTGAGATTGATCCATCGCAATATCAGATAGCGGTGAACCGAGCTAGTTCAGATCTGGAGAACACAGAACGCCAGGTCAATGCTGGTAGTGCAGGGGTGGAAGCCGCCAGAGCAAAGCTCCGTGCTGCAGAGGCAAATGAACTCAAAACCAAACAAGATCTCGACCGACTAACACGACTGTATAATGAAGATCATGGAACCATTTCTGTCAGGCGGCTTGAAATCTCCCAGGCGAGCCTTGACCAAGCCAAGGCCCAGGTCCGAGCCGCTGAAGCCGATGTAAAACGAGCGATCGAGCAAATGGGTGGCGATGGTGAAGAAAACACACTGCTCAAAACTGCCCTGACCGGAGTTGAGAAAGCCCAGTTGGATCTAGCCAACTCGGTGGTCCAAGCATCGACAGGAGGGATAATTACTAATCTACGCGCCGAAGTCGGGCAATTTGCGGGTGCAGGCAACCCTGTGCTCACTCTAATTGCCATTGACGATGTCTGGATTAATGCTCAATTCACAGAGAATAACCTGGGTAATATCGGCGAGGGGACACCAGTAGAGATTCTCTTCGATGTACTGCCTGGCGAAGTATTTAAAGGAGAAATACGCAGCATCGGGCTTGGCGTAAGTTCAGGTAAAGAGCCATTACCTGGCACGCTACCCGTTATTCAGAATAATCGTGACTGGCTACGGCAGTCGCAACGCTTTCCGGTGATTATTAGTTTCGACCCTAGACAAGACCCCACGCTGAGGCGCCACTTACGGCTCGGCGGACAAGCGTCCGTAATGGCCTATAGCGATGATAGCGGTCTACTAACCTGGCTTGGCAAGGCCTATATCAGAATCTCCAGCTGGTTTTCTTATGCGTATTAACATGCCGACTAAAACGAGTCCATCCGCATGATGCCGATATCGGCCAGGCGAACTTGCCGAATGGCAATAGTCGTGGCATTGGCGACAGCCATCGCCTACGCAATGGCAATGCCTTTACCTCACCTAGCTCCAATCCTAGCTATTACACTCACGTCAGAACCGGGTCCACCACCTGGATTAAAGGGCCTGATCGGACTATTAGTGGCAGTTGCCGCCACATTGAGTACGGGTCTGATAATGATCCCGTTATTACTCAACTATCCATTTCCTGCCGTTCTGATCATCCTTTTGGGTCTCTACACGACTACGATGATCAGTATAAAGCTGGATCAAAAACCGATTGGCGTCCTGTTCGCAATAGGCTTAACCATGATCCCCGCCGCAGGAATGGTCAACTACAGTCTCGGCGTCACAGTCATCGAAGGGCTGCTATCAGCGGTAACAATAGCAATAGTTTGCCAATGGCTGGTATACCCCTGGTTGCCGGAAAACCCCGGTAAAATACCAGCAAAAAATCTAATTACAATGGACCAGGCTCGTTGGCTGGCGCTACGCGCAACCTTAATCGTCCTACCCCCTGTCCTGCTGGCATTTACTAATCCATCATTATACCTGGCTGCGATTCTAAAAAGCCTGGCGTTGGGGCAGCAGGGCACAGAGATCAGCGCACGTGAGGCGGGTCGTGAGTTACTTGGATCCACCGCGCTGGCCGGCGGCATGTCGATCCTGTTCTGGTTCGCCCTGCAGACAAGCCCTACCTTGTGGTTTTTTACGCTCTGGATGATCCTGTTCACGGGTTATGGTGCTGCCAAACTCTATGGGGTGATAGCAGGCCGGTTCACACCTTCATTTTGGCAAAATACCCTGGTGACAATGCTCATATTACTCGGCCCGGCTGTTCAGGACAGTGCCAATGGTAAAGACGTATACCAGGCATTTATAATGCGCTTTGGACTTCTTATTGCAGTCACTTTATATGCATGGTTAGCCATCGCAGCACTCAATTGGTTGAGAGCCAGGATCCAGCACCAACCCGTACTGATACCCACAACCTGAGGCTAGAAGCATGCTACAAAATTTATTGATAGGGCTGACTACGATGACCGTATGTCTAGTACTTCAAGCCGTTCTTCTGGTTGCTGCGCTGCGCTTATACCTACGCCATCAGGGCATGGTGACCAGCGGATCTGCTTGGAGCATGCTCCTGATACTGGTATCAGTCATGATCTTGCTGGTTGTTGGCAATCTGACTCAGCTGTTTATCTGGGCATTGGTTTTTCAATCCCTTGGGGAGTTCAGCAACCTTAGTGAAGCTGTCTATCACTCGGCGGTTAATTTTGCCACGCTAGGATATGGTGACCTTGTCATGTCCGATCAGCATCGCCTGCTTGGCCCACTCGAGGCGATCAACGGAGTGTTGATGATCGGAATCTCTACTGCGGCACTCATCACCACCTTTCAAGATGCCATCCAGAAAACCCGAAAAGCCCGTCATATTTAGGGTTGCATGAGGCCAACCAACCTGTTCTATTTGAACCAAACAAGTGCTCAATAATGTGAATTAGGCACTCAAGGCTATAACCGCATGGCCGAGGACAGATTGAATGTTAAAACCAACCCAGCCAGCGCCTCATCAACTATCTTGGCTAAGAATGTTGATAGTGAGCGCCGTCGGCCTTGCCGCTCTTAGTCTTATTTTAAGTGCGATAATGCTGCTGGCTCTGAAATTCACACCGGCACGACTAACCCACTTACTGGATCTGAGTGTTGAGCAGTTTATTGACCGCAAGATAGAGATAGGTGAACTCGTCAACGTGGAACTCGGGCTAAACCCGGAAATCACCCTTCGTTCAGTCAGTATTGCCAACCCAGCATGGGCACCCGATGCCAATCTACTTGAAATCGAGCAATTATCAGTTCGTTTGGATCTGCTGTCAGTTTGGCTAGAAGGGCCTTTATTAATCGACGAAGTGCGAATGACTAACGTTAGATTGGGGCTGCTGGCACCTCTGAACCAACCTCCTAATTGGAAGTTGCAGAGACAAGCAAAACCAACAACCGCCTCCACTGCAGGTAGTGGTCTATTGCCGGTCATCGTCCGGAGCGCTGTCTTAAGGCAAGCAGACATTACCTATATTGATGCGGATCAGGATATTTCAGTAAAAATCAATGCCCTGAATCTGCATGAACCCAACCAGAATGAACCTCTGGTACTTGATCTAGGCGGCTCCGTTAATGATATTCCACTGAAAATAGCGGGCCGTCTTGGTCCCCTGCCCGCCCTGATCACCCAAAAAAATCTGCTACTTGACTTGGCAGTCAACTGGGGTGAATTGTCCCTTTTGACCCGAGGTAGAATTAAGGACCTCACCAATCTGAACGGCCCGGACCTCGATCTGGAACTCGCTTCTCCTCACTCTGCTCCACTCCTTGAGGCCCTGGGAATCGTTGCAGATGATGGGCCGTTGCATTTCAATGCAACGATTGAAGACCTTAACCCCGGAATCGCAGTCAAGGCCAATGGTAAAATCAATAAAGCGAGCATCCACTTTAAAACAAATCTGCTTGATCCTCTTAACCTCGATGGTATCGAAGCATCCGCCACATTAAGTGGGCCTTCCCTTCGAAAGCTCGCATCGCTCCTAAAACTAAAAGGTTTACCAAACATCCCTTATACATTAACTATCGATGCCCTGAGGCAGGGATCTTTACTCAAATTACATCGGGGTCATCTTTCAGTGGGCCGAGGTCAATTAACGATGGCAGGTCACCTGCCAGATTTCCCAAGGATTAATAACTGGCAGGTTAATCTGGAAGGTAAACACCTCAATATGGGCCTGGTAGGTCTACTGCTGGGTAGACCTGATGTCCCGAATGTACCCTATGACATAACAGGGCAACTGAAATCCAACCAGAATGGGGCTGAATTACTACAGGTGAGTGTCGTAAGCCCGCATTCAATTCTCGATTTAACCGGCAAATTCACAGACGACTTAAACTATCTCAATTCTGAAATAAAAGCCCACCTTTCTGGAGAGGACCTAAACCTAATCAGCTCTGCGTTTGGTGTTTTCCCATTGCCTGGTGTGCCCTTCTCCACCGGCGGAACGGTAACCTACACTCAAACTGGCTGGCAGCTCGCAGATGCTCACTTTACTGCTGATGACCTGCAACTGGAACTCAACGGCAACATCGACAAACTAACACCGCCAATAAACTTGCAAACCAAATTTAAACTCAACACCAAAAATCTGGCGGCAACACTCTCTAACTTCAAACTCGATGCAGGCACTTTGCCTGGATTCCCGGTAACCATCGAGGGAGCCCTAACCGGTCAGCCAGACAAACTAAGCCTTCACGATCTCAACATCCTATCGGGCGACAGTCAAATCACCCTGTCAGGATTCCTCGGAGACCCGATGAACCCGGAGCCCGTAGATTTAAGCGTCGGCATCAATACTGCTGACTTACTCGCCTTTCTCCCTGAAGTGAAATCAAGTCTGCCAGCCACTCTGCCAATTAACGCTACCGGCTCTATGAGTTTGTCAGACAACTCCGTCACCGTTCAGAATCTTCTTGGTCAGGTTGGCGATTTTCAGCTCAGGTTATCGGGTCGATTCAATACCCTTTCTCCATACAATAATTCTCACATCATCCTCGACGCAAAAACGGCCAATCTCGGTAACGCCCTGGCAACCTGGATCGATACTGACACCCCATTGCTGGACGCCCAACTCCGATTGCAGGCCAGTTATCAGCATCCCGGTATTGCCATTGAGCAGCTGGACGCAACCATCATGGATGCACAACTCAGCGGCAAATTTTTAATGGACAATGTCGAGGACTTTGCTACGGCTGAAGGCGAAATCAGGCTAAGCGGAAGCAGCAGTCAAACCCTTATTCAACTCCTTGGCATAGAATCGCCTGTTCCCGACGAACCTTATGCTATGCAGATTGGCATTACCAATGATTCAGGTTTACTCACTATTGACCCAATCGACATCACCCTGGCAGGCAGTGACCTGCAAGGGCAATTGACTCTAAAACCAGCACAGACCCCGATCATCAATGCATCACTTCACAGTCGACTTCTGCAACTGCCTTTCCTGTTTCCGGACAGCCCTAACGCCAATAAAACTGCAACGCTTCAATCTTTATCAGATACTGGAATTTCTGACCAACAGGCACCCCCAGGATCCCTCGAAAGAATCATTCCGGACCAAATCATCAACTTTAGCTGGCTCAAACGGCTTCAAGGCAGGATTCAATATCAGGCGGATGAAATCTCCTTCAGCGACAGCCAAAAACTGGTGGCGACTGTCGATCTGTCTGTACAAAATGGTGAACTGATCTCCAACCAGCTCAATTTCAATGGTACCTCCTTAATAGGCGATGTGGACTTAAGTATTAAGGCCTTGCCAGATACCAACACAGTGTCCGCATTCATTGACATGCAACGAATCCCTATTATTTTGATGATGGGAGGCGAGCCTAGTTATAAGTCGGACTCATTTTACCGTGCCCGTCTACAAACCGAAGGCAATTCGATACGTGAATTAGCACAGAATACCAATGGTGTTGTTGCCTACAAGAGCAGCGGGGGACGGCTTAATAACCGCGGGCTTGGGCTGATCCTCGGCGATATGGTAAGTGGGATTGTGTCTTTGTTAAATCCCTACGCAACTACGGATAAACAAACCAAACTCCTATGTAGCGCTGGTGCCGTCAAGGTTCTTAATGGAGAGATGCAGTTTGCTCCTGGCTTGGTCTTCCGTACCGATAAATTAGATGTTGCCTCGGGCGGGACCCTGGACCTACACAATGAACGACTTCAACTGGCATTTAAGACTCAATCCAGGAAAGGCATCGGTATTAGCGCAAGCAAAGCGATCACGCCTTTCTTAAAAATTGGCGGAACACTCGCAAGCCCATTCCCCGTTCTGGATGTCAAAAGTGCAGCCGTTTCCGGGGGTGCCGCAGTCGCAACAGCTGGCATGTCCATCCTAGCGGAAGGCCTTTGGGATCGCTGGGTTGGGACAACAAAAAATCCCTGCGAGAACCTGCTCACTAAAGTCTCAAAAAAGGACCAAAAAATATTCGACGACCTGCTTGGTAGCCAATAAGGCTGCCTCACCCACTCTAGCTTGCAGGCATAGCACAAACTGCACAGCACGATCGGTATTGTCCTGCCGATTAAGCGCAGTTACAGCAGGCACTCAATTTCCCCAACTGAAACAGCAACAGCCCTACCAATGCCTTACCAATGCCTACCCAGGCTGTGACTCCAGACCATTCGATGCTCGGAAAATTCTATTTTCGGGCAAGCTCAAACAAGTACGTTTGGCCTATGCATCGTGTACCCATTCTACTGCTGTACCTTGGCCTGCTGTGTTTTTGCATTGATGACGCCGTGTTCCATAAAATCATCGAGCACTACCGCAAACTCATCGGGAACATCTCGAGGAACACCATGTCCCACCCGGCTGAAAACATGCAGCGTCGCATTGGGTAACTTCTGCCAGTCATTAACATTGGCCGTACACAGACCATCAGCTGCCCCCGCTATAATTAAAGTCGGTGTCTGTAGCTGTGGCAGCTTATCAACCACATTAAAATCCCGCATCGAGTGCCAGGAATCCCTGAAGTGCCCATCGGATACCGATAACGCGCGATCAACGCTCAATTCGACACTCGCCTCGGAAGCCCGCAAACGTAATTTCAAGCGCTGATCAATCATTTCCGCCCGTGCGTTGATCGACTTTCTCTGTGCTATACCCGCTTGCAGCATAGCATCGGTCCCTCGAGTACCTGCCGCGGGAATAGGGGCTACCAGAATCAACTTATCCATTCGGTGCGCATGCTCAATACCCAATTGGTAGCCGATCCCCCCTCCCATGCTATGGCCTACATAGGTAAATTTCTGTAACCCCAGCGCATCAGCCAAGCCAATTACATCAAGCGCATACTGAGCGATGTTGTAGCCTTCCACTGGCCGCTCACTGTCCCCTGCTCCCCGGCAATCCATCACAATACATCGGTACTTATGTTTTAAGCGAGGGGCTATCTCATCCAGCCATACATCATGAGCCCCCGTATAGCCATGGTGAAAAATAATCGCTTCACCCTGGCCGGTCTCATCGAAGAAGAGGTTCACACCGTTAATACGTTTCATGGGCATTAGTTCATCATCCTTTATTAACCTCCCCCATAGTAAATCCCATACAAGCTAATGAAAACCTCCTGCTTTGATCTAATTCACCTAAATCCCAGCAGCACTTCCTGACCCTCAGATACGCCATATTCTGGATCTGGCGATCCGACCTGTAATTCTCTATGATCTGAGATAACCGCATTAACTTGCTTTCTGAGACATCACAATGACAGCCAAACCCCTTGAAGGCATGCGTGTTATCGACCTAACCCACGTACTCGCAGGGCCATACTGCACCTATCAATTGGGCCTGCTTGGTGCAGAAGTGATTAAGATAGAATCCCCGTCAGGAGACCTGGTGCGAGGCTGGGGTGGTGAAAGCGCCCAACTGAAATTAGGACTTGGCAGCGGGTTCGTCCCCCAGAACGCTGGCAAACGCAGTGTCATTGCCGATATTAAAACTGGACCAGGTAACCAACTGGTTAGGGACCTCGTCCAAAGCGCTGATATTTTCGTAGAGAATTTTCGACCTGGCACAATGGCCAAATATAACCTGGACTACGCAACACTAGCCGATACCAACCCAGGACTGATTTACCTGTCGATCTCCGCATTCGGACAAGCTGGACCTAAAGGCCACAGGCCTGGATTCGACGATGTTATTCAAGCAACTTCCGGATTCATGTCAATTAATGTTCGAGGTGATGGTCCCATCCGGACGGGTGGCCCGGTTCTTGACTATGCCACTGGCATGCATGCAACAACCGCAGTCTTAGCTGCAGTACTGTTGCAGCAGAAGTCGGGCAAAGGACAGAGAATCGATATCGCCATGCAGGACGTCACCTTACTGCTGATGAACCGTCATACCAGTATTACTGCCAGTACTGGGAGAGCACCGGCTCCAGGCTCAAATCGCGATGCACCGCTATTGGGTCGCTACCGGGCTAAAGAAGGTTATGTCATGCTGGCTGGTTATCTACCTCGTCACCAGCGCAGCATTCTAAAGGCTATCGGTCTAAGCCAGTTAGCAGACCTGCCATCTTCGGAATTTCATAAACGACTCCCAGAAATCGACTTGAAGGTAGAAACAACACTGCTAGATAAAACAGCTCCACAATGGGACCAGGTCTTCTCGGACCTGGCTGTCGTTGCTGGTGGGGTTGAACACCTCGACACAGTCGTTGCTGGAGCGCAGACTGAATCCAGGAAGTTATTGGTAGAAGTGGACAGCCCGGCTGGTCCCCAGCAGGTCACAACCGCCGGATACCACATCAACGATCAGGTATTCAGCCCGGGTAACTCAGTTCCCACACTGGGTGAACATACAAAAGAAGTATTGGTCGAGCTTGGTTACTCAGAGGAACAAATTAATCTCTACCTCGAGCATTAGTATTACCTGTTGCTAACACAAAAACTTCCTATGACCCGAAAGTCTAATCCCCGCGTACCGGCCATGCGACCAACCAAGGCTTTAACCGGGCCAGGGCCTGAACATCCTGGAGGGAGAATTACCAAATTAGTCAGCAGGGCTTCAGCCATTAAGGTCGATAAAACAGGCTCTAAAAAGTATCTTTTTAATACTTTAGACAGCTTTAGAAATAAGCTAGGCTGAACACAATGGCCATTGATTTATATACACAACCAGCCGATGCAGTTGAAACAGCTCCGGAACACTGGCTTCAACGCCTGAAATTCCTGGGCCCGGGTATTATTATTTCCGCCTCCATTGTCGGCTCTGGTGAGATTATCCTGACCGCCAGCCTGGGGGCAGCGGTTGGCTTCAGCATGCTCTGGTGGGTGATTTTATCCTGCTGGAGCAAATCCATCGTACAGGCTTCACTAGCCAGATATATCGTGCTGAGTGGCGACACCTATCTTCGGGCGCTGAATCGTATTCCCGGCAGGCTTCCCGGTCCCAGAGGTAAAGTGTCCTGGCCTGTCATTATTGGCCTGATCGCATTTCTACCGGCATTTACCGGCCTCGGAGGTTTAATTGGTGGTGCCGGACAGGCTCTGTTGCTATTGTTCCCAGCCTTTCCAGACCTGCCCGTGGTAGCTTGCCTTGCTGTCATAATCGCGATGCTATTAAGAAGTGGTCGGTACCAGCATTTGGAACGGATCATGTTATTGCTGGTGTTTATCTTCACACTGCTCACAGTTACCTGCCTCGCTCTCATGCAGTCAACCGCTTACGCCGTTCATTGGCAGGATATCACCCAGGGTTTTGAGTTTGAATTCAGTTATCCTTATGCTGTCCTCGCCCTGGCCGCTTATGGTTATACCGGTGTCAACTCAGGCGAAATATCGTCGTATACCTACTGGTGTATCGAGAAAGGATACCCCGGTAAAATTGGTATAAACGACGGCAGTGAGCAGTGGGTCAAACGTGCAAAAGGCTGGCTCGGAATAATGCACCTGGACGTCTGGATCACCCTGGCTCTACTAACCTGCGCGACCATACCATTTTACTTTCTGGGGGCAGGAATATTACACGCCTTGGGCGAGGTTCCTTCTGGTCAACAAACAATTGTCGTCCTCAGCCAAATGTTCACTGAAACCATGGGACCCTGGTCAGTTTGGATCTTTGCCGTGGGCGCTTTTTGTATCCTCTTTTCTAGTTGTGTTGCAGGCGTGGCGGCAGGAGGCCGATATATCCCGGACTATCTGATCGAACTCGGCTTCCTGGCTCGACATCGTCTTGATATTCGACGAAGTATTATCCGTTATTACGGTTTAACGGTACCCTTTATCGGCTTATTGCTCTACGCCGGTTTTCAGAGGCCGGTACTGATGGTCAGCATCGCGGCCTGCTTTGGTGCACTAATGCTACCCATTCAATGCGGGATCACCATCTATCTACAGAAAGCACGTTTACCCAAGATACTTTTACCCAGCAAAATTACGCAGGCGTTCCTCTACCTGACCTTTATCTTCCAGGTCGTTATGGCCGGTTTAGTGTTGTATTTTGTCGTGTTTTAATCAGGTCCAACTAGAAAATCCAGGCCTGTAGTGCTCAACCTTGTGTTTAGCTTAGGGTCATTAACATACGACCCTCAACTCAGACTGCAGAGAAGCCGGCGACACTAAGATGACCTCGTTTCCTAGCATTCAAAGATAAACAATAATCCACTACGCTGCGGTTCAGCCAAACGGAAGGCTAGAAACACGCCCATTAACCCCTCGTCACGGCGGTTTCCAGTCATTACAAGGCGGGTTAACCACAGATTACGACGGGCGCCTGCCTTATTGTTCACATCGCAGATACCGGTTGTTGTTCAAGTAAGGCATGCAGAGCAGCCAGGCCCACCCCACTGCCAACAAACTCCTGCATGGCATCGAGTAACACCTCCCACAAATATTCTGTTGATGCGATATCAGCCAACAGATAAAAACAGGGCGTCAGGCCAAGGTCATGACGTATAACAATCACACTAATATCAGCGATAATCGTCTGCGCTATAGCACAATCAGGAAACTGCTCGGTTCGCAGGTCAATGGCGCATAACTTGACAAGCATTTGCGATGCCTTGGCACCGACCACTGCAAGCCAACAGTGACTGTCTCCTCTGGGTAACAGATAAGTCTGCGGTACTGAAGCCAGCGACCCGTTATCCTCTAGATCAGAAAATCGACCCGATAGGCCCTTTAGGTCACCAAGGATGAGGAACTCATCAAACGATAGCTTTGCCACCAGTACCCCGTTCGGTTGCAGCACCGCCGAATTCGGCTCTGCAGGCAACTGAAACTCTTTTTGTTCGAGCCAGGCAGACGTCCCCGGGCCTTTTACACCGGTCTTTACCAGGCCACACAGGTCAACCAGTCCCAACTGCCGGGCGATTACTGTATCTTCCTGAAGAGAGTTCATGAGGTAAGGGACCGCGGTATCTTCAATCCGCCTGAAGCTGGCACCTGTAGCCAAGTGCAGCCTGTAAAGTGGACTTCGGCGAGGTAAACTTCCCGGGTCTTGCACTGCAGATAATTCAGACATTCCTATACCTCCTGCCTTAAATTATCAGGGTCAAAAAAAGGCAATTGAACAATCTCCGCATTTACCAGCACACCTCCCTCAACCTTGATAGCAATAGTCTCGCCAGGCTGGCCATGGTGAGGGGGCACATAGGCGAGTCCAATAATCGCTTTCAGAGTGGCCGAATAATGACATGAAGTGACCCGACCGATCATTTCACCTTTATCAATAACCAGATGACTTTCCAGGGGAACAGGCGCCTGCCGATCTTTAATCAAAAAGCCAGCCAGGACCCGCTTAAGACCTGCTTTTTCCAGCTCTTGCAGACTCCGAATTCCCACATAAAAAGGCTTTATCTTGGAAACTGCCCAACCCATATTAACCTCGAGAGGGTGGGTCATCGCATCTGTATCCTGGCCAACGATGATGTGCCCCTTTTCTAAACGCAGGAGTCGTTGCGCTTCTACACCAAACGGGGCCATACCAAAAGCCTCGCCGGCTTTCATTAGCAAATCCCACAGAGCCTCACCATACTGCTGTGGTGCATGTAATTCATAACCCAACTCTCCTACAAAGCCGACTCGAATCAATCGCACCCTGATGCCCGCAATAGTGCCCTGTCGAACTGCCATGTAAGGAAAGTGTTCACGGCCAATATCAACGTCCTGGCAGAGGTCCTTCAACACCCTGCGGGCATTAGGGCCGGCAATATTAATTGCACAATAGGCACTGGTCACATTGGTAATATCAACGCTGAGCCGCCACTGAGCATTCCATTTCAACATGGACCGAGCAACCCCATCGACTCCACCTGTGGTCGCCGTAACATAAAAGTGATTCCGCTCCAATCGACACGCGACACCATCGTCAATAATCACTCCCGCTTCATTAATCTGCAGCGCATATCGAGCTTTACCAACCGGCTGTTTGATAAACCCGAAGGTGTACATACGGTTTAGAAACTCCGCCGCATCCGCTCCCCTGACCTCTATGCCGCCCAGGGTGGATACATCAATAATACCGACATTAGTTCTAACGTTGCTGACCTCATTCTGAATCAATTTATTCCGGTCCTGCTTTAATCCATAAAAGGCAGGTCGATACCAGGGCCCTGCCTGCATCATCTGGGCGCCAAGCTCGAGATGTCGATAATGCATATTGCTGCGTTTTGCCGGATAAAATACTCGTCCCGCACTATGCGCTAGCAACTCAGCCGAAAATGGAGGGCGGGCGGTAGTAACACCGGTTTCCGATACACTGATTCCTCTCGTGGTGGCAACTAACCGCGCTAATGCCAGAGCAGAATGTCTACCTTGGGAAGGCCCCATTCCCGCGGTCGAATAACGTTTCACTAACTGCACATGTTCATAGCCATCCTTGACAGCGTTGACGATATCCTCAACCTGTAAATCTTCGTCAAAATCCACAAATTCTTTTCCGCTGCTATGAGGAAATATCGGCCAGGCAAAATTTGGGCTCTGACATTTCTCATCAACACGGGTTGAACCCTGCGCCGCTACCTGTCCAAGGGCCTTTAATGCACTTCCTGCCGCAACGGCTCCATCCGCGATAACATTATCTAAACCCCAAACACCATTCATTGAACCAGCAATAAAGCAATTCTCGGGAAGGTTCTCAATGACAAAAGCAGCTGCACTATCATCATAGGACAAATGCCCGCCTGCTTGACAAGCAAGCTGATAAGCAGGCGTATAACCCACAGCCATCACCAACAAATCGCAGGCCAATACAGACGAAGTGGCTGCCGTTCCATCGCCTGAATCAAACTCACAAACTTCGACTGCAGCAAGATGATTTCCGGTTCTGGAAGCCATCGCCTGACGAATCTGGTATTGAAAACGAACGCGGATATCGAGGGCTTCTACCTTTTCCAGAAACGGATGACCGGCATCAGGTCTTTCTCTGAGGTCGAGCAGCGCTTGCACTTCAACCCCGGCACTCGCCAGAGCAAGCGCACAACTATAACCATCCCAGTTACCACACAGGACAACTGCCTTCTGCCCTGGCCGAACCGCATAAAGGTGGATCAGCCTTAGGGCAGCGCTACTCATCATGATCCCAGGCAGGTCATTATTGCGAAACACCGCAGCCTGCTCGAACGAGCCCATGGCCATGATCACCTGCTTGGCCCGCACCTTAAACAGGCGCTGTTCAGTTATCACCGCAAGCCAGTTATCGGCAAACCAGCCATTACAGACTGCTTCTGTCTTAACCTCTATAGCGGTGTGAGAGTTGACCTTATCCATGAGTTGCTGGCGCTGCACCGTAAGCGTCAGGTCGTCTAAAGGGAATTCTGTGTAATTTAGCGAACCGCCGAGCTCGGTGTTTTCATCCACCAGCAATACCTTTACCCCGGCATCCGCTACGGACAGTGCTGCAGACAACCCTGCCGGCCCCCCACCTATTACCACGACATCATAGAAACCGTGCTCTTTATCATAGTAACCCGGTTCTTGAGACTCATCTATTCTACCCAGGCCAGCCTGTTTTCTTATCAAACGAGCCCAAAACTCCCAGATACCCTTGGGTCGGAAGAAGGCCTTGTAATAAAAAGCGACGGGTAAAAACCTGGATAAATAACCTAGCCAAGACAGGCGATCGCGCTGCAGCGATCCGCTGACATTTTGGGAAGACACCTGTAAATCAGGGCAGATTCTCTGAACGTCAGCCAGGGCATTAGGGTTAGAAGGTAATTGCACCAGCGTATTTGCATCCTGTCCTGCCATTGTCAGCACACCACGAGGACGATGATATTTAAACGACCGACTGAGCAACCACTGGTTATTGGCAGCCAGGGCGCTGGCGATAGTGTCTCCTGAATAACCAGTAAATCGCTTACCATCAAAGGTGAAACTGACGGGCTTTTGCCTCTGCAGTCGCAATCCATAGGGAGGCGGTAACCGGCTATTACTCACTTTGTTTCTCCCTGGTTTGCGCTCGAGAAAAGTCAACCCTTTCCTGGTACAGGTCACTGCTCGGAAAACTTCGCCGAATTTCATCGGTAACCGTGTTCCGTTCGACCAGGAACCAGTAAGAAGTCGGTAGATGGCACCACCATTCGATCACCCATCCAGCCTTGTTTTCAGGAAAGAAAACATACTCGGACCAATCGCGCGGGGAACAGCTGCGATAATCTGGAACATCGTGATATTCGCCTCCATAAATAAATTCCGAAATATTGCGAAGGCCATTCAATGGACAGCAAAGTTGTTTCATAATTGTTTCCTCAATGACTCGCTGCGGTGGCACCGGCTTCATTGACTTGCTCGAATCGATAGAATCGTTCCAGCGAAAACGGTTTAATCAGTTCCGGCACTCGTCCCGTAGCAATTAGTTCTGCCATTGTTTTGCCGCAGATCGGAGTCGCCTTGAAACCCCAGGTACCCCAACCCGCATCCAAAAAATAATTTTTCACCGCACTCAATCCCATTATCGGACTATAATCCGGGGTCATATCCGTGGTTCCCGCCCACTGACGCAATACTCGAGCCTGCGCCAGGAAGGGAAACAACTCCAAAACGGACCCAGCTAATTTCTCCTTTTGGTCCAGCGTTGCCCTGGTGTGATAAAGCGGGTATGGGTCTGACCCCCCGCCAATGACAAACTCGCCTCGAGATGTCTGGTGAACATATACGTGGACATGGGGCGAACTGACATGAGGGTCCAGCAGGGGTTTATAAGGCTGGGTTACCATCGCCTGGAGTGGGAAAGATTGAATCGGTAACTGCAGGCCTGCCATCTTAGCAACGTTGGAACTCGCTCCAGCAACCGCTTGTACGACTGCACCACAGCTGATTCGACCCCTGTTAGTTTGCACACCAACCGCTTGCCCCTGCTCGATTTCAATCCCTTGAGCTTCGGTGAGTTGATGCAACTCAACCCCTCTCTGGCAAGCACCGCGGGCATAACCCCATACGACTGCATCATGACGCGCCGTTGCACCATCTTTATGCCACAATCCAGCTAGCACAGGATATCGTGCATCCTCAGATATTCGCAGGTTTGGAACTAATTCACGGATGGTGTTCCGGTCTACCAGCTCAGAACGCACCCCGAGATGCTGGTTTACTTCGGCTCGCCACCTAAAACTCCGAATCGCAGCGTCACTGTGCGCCAGGGTGAGTTGGCCCCGATTCTCCATCATGATATTAAAGTCGAATTCGTTACTTAAGCCCTGGTACAAGCGCACCGATTCACGATAGAAAGCAACCCCTTCAGCGGTTAAATAATTGGAACGAATCACCGCCGTATTACGCGCTGTGTTACCGCCACCAAGATAACCCTTATCAATTATCGCTATATCGCTAATGCCGTGATATTTTGCCAAATTATAAGCGATGCTGGTGCCGTGCCCGCCCGCGCCAATGATCACCACATCGTAATGCTTCTTTAGCTCTTTACTCGGAGTAAACTGATGCTGTGCCGGATAATGCTTACGCAGCCCGTATTTAAGTAATCCAAATGGCACTCGTAACTCCCTTCGAATCAAATTCTAAAAGCCACGACCCGAACAGTCGGCATCGAAAAGCTCGAGTGAATGGTGGCCATCCCTGAGGATTCTTCACTTTAGTTCGGCTATTTGCTTTCAGTCTCCTGCTCCAGACCTTGACTGATCTGAGCTGGGCACCAGCATCTCTGCTGCCAGACTCACCAGTTTAAACCAAAGCGCATCGTCAACCCCAATTCCATCAACCAATGAAGACTCATAATTGGCCAGCATATCACCACTGTTGAGTGTCTTTATTAAATCAGCCGAAGGAGGCAACAGTTCAGCCAGGTGAGCAGACATCGCCTGGGAAGACTGGGCGCTGTAGATCTCTAACTGGCCGGTTGAGGTCAACCCATTGTTGTCACCTGTTAACTTTTCGCCTTTGACCTTTTCTCCTGTGACCTGGTAAACCTTGTATTCAGGCGAGGGCGTTCGCTCGCCTGGTAAAACACTTAACACATGAAGAACATTATCTTCAGGGCCTGCCCACCAGCTGGCACTGCAGGTGACCCAGCGAAGACTCAGACCGATAAGATGCTGAAAAACCAACAACCTGTGCTGACAGCGGGTGATCGTCACCTTACCCACTGGCGACGAAAGGCACTTCACATAAGCAAGATCGGCTGCAGAACGCAGACATAATAAGCTACTCAGATTCTGGCCATCAATGACGGCACTGTGGTGATCCTCTCGTAATACCTGGACAGCCTGATGTGGTTGCAGGCTTGCCCCAACCAGCGCACGAGCCAGCACTTCAAGGCCACCGAGCCCCCACATTTCTGCATGGGTAACCAGCTTAGCTGCATTCTCATAGTCACCCTGATCAAAACCCAGCCCTTCAAAAGCGAGCTTAAGTAATTCTATTAATTCATTTCTCGATACTTTCAAACTCAACCCTCAGGAGCCAGGGGGAAATACCATTCGTCCAGATGCTGATCACTATCAAGTTCATTGAGCAGGGGAGCTCCCTGAAACATTGTATTGCGCACCCAAAGCCTCGACTTCGGGTCAAACTTACTGACTCCGAAAAAAGATAATTTAGCGCGCAACAAATGAATTGGCTGCATTTGCTGATCTGCCAGATTCGCCTGAATATCACCATAGACTAGCTGCGACATCGTTTGAATACGTTTAACGATACTGGTCTGGTCAGAATGCTCAAGTAAAAAATGGATGACATCGCTATTGGGATAGCGAATTAAGTGCGAGCAAACCTTCTCGTAGCAGGCTTTAACCGCCATCGCAATCTGCACGGGTAATTCCTTATCAGCACCTGCTTCACAATAACGTTCACCCAGCCGTGGTTCCATTTTTTCCTCTGATCGGTACCAGAATACATGCTGGCGCTCTGGTTGCTTAAAATCGATGGCCAGGGACCAATCATAATCAGCCTCTATAGTCTGCTTTAATTCGCCCAAAGCGATTTCAGGGCATAATTGCAAATTTTCCTCAACACTGAGATTTTTTTCCATGAAGTCAACGAGACCAGGATAAAGTTCGATCAGCAGCGAATACACTATCTCAATAGTATCCTGGCAATAGTATTCAAGTAATCGCTTCTTCAACCATAGCCAGTCCTCCAAAGCCGGGTTCTCCCTCAATATCTCCGTCAAGTTTTCGAGGTCAACTATGACTTGACTATTGCGATCTGCCTGGTTGTCATCCTCGACACTGGTTTCCCTGGTATGCTGGATCACCTTCTTTATCATCGCCTGCAACTTGAGCAGTCTATCGGGCGTCACCTCGCCCATTTTCAGTACCCGGGCTATGGCAACCTCTCGGACCAGTAACCATTGGGCTATCAGTTGTGGGTGTTTGATAAGGAAAGGGGCCATGCCAAGGCCGGTCGCATTGCCTATACCCACATAACGCCTGATATCTGAATCCAGGCTCACAGCGGTAGCTGGCGCTTTACAATGCGCAATGTGCTGGGCCTGTTCTACCGAAAAATGCCGCAGCATAAAACAGCAGAACATTTCTGCAGCAAATGGTTTGGCAAAGCTCTGACACTGATGCTGGACCGCTCCCCAGTCCGCCATTCCGAATTTACCGCTACCATAGACAGCAGTCGTTCGACAAAGATAACCAACCTCCTTGAAGCGATTAATCTCTGGTTGAACACCCGATGCCAGAGCATCGACCACATAATCAAACATCCGCTTGCTTCGGTTCGCTCTGGAAAGCACCAGCATATCGGCTGTCATCCTGGCAGCTTCCTGCATTGGCACAGTCGCGCGCAAGCGTTGTAATTGCTTATCTTTTACCAGCCCCCGTACCAACGCCATGGTGAGATCCCATTGCTCGGCGATGACTCGATCATTTCGATTTTCATCCTGTAGATAAGCGGCGAACACAACGAAGCTATAAATTTCTGCTTTTGCCTCGATAGTGTAGACAGCAAACCCAAAACCTCGATCATCGAGCTCAAATTGGCTGCAGCGAACCTGCCACTGATCACGAACCATCTGCCGCACCAGAATACGCATGAAGCTATGCCGGAAAGGTTGCAGAGAGCCTAACCGGTTAAGATCCATGACCTCTGCCGCTGACCTCAGATCGGCATTTATATCCAGCCCATCAAGCAGCTCAGCCGTTGCAGGCCCCGGTGCTGACTGGGATTTGGTTCTATTCATGGGAGAGGATATCTACCTTGCTAATCTTATTTAAGTCGCCCAGCATTAACCTGTGTAACGGACTTGGCGACTACTCGATCTCGAATAACTGATCCCAAAACATCAAATACTGCTAAAAGAGCGTTGAAAAAAGGCCAACCAATTATTTCCGGTTACCTTCGCTATCTCGTCGTCCGAAAAACCAGTCTGCTTAAGACCCTTGGCAATATTACTGATATCACCACTATGACGGAACCAATCAGGTTGAGCGGGCCAGTTAAGGTTGTCTGCACTGCCTTCTCCGTGATCCGCATGAAAAGTCCACCTGCCACTACGCATCCATTCAAGTGTTTCATAGCTCCAGTTCTGACAAAGATCAGAACCAATACCCAATTGGTCGATTCCCATAATTTCGACTGCTTCAGCCACCATTTCACAAAACTGTTGCAGACTGCAATCACTGCCATTTTTCAGGTGAAATGGATACAAACTTAACCCCAGCATTCCTCCTGACTCAGCCAAAGCCTCCAGCACAGCAGTTGACTTGTTACGTAAAGCTGGATGAAAAGAAGCAGGGTTTGCATGGGTAATCGCAATCGGGCGCTTAGATAATACGATCGCATCCAGAGTTGACTGCTCTGCAGAATGCGACATATCAATCACCATCCCTACCCGGTTCATTTCCTTAATCACCTGCTTACCAAATCGAGTGATACCAGGGTCATTCTGCTCATAACAACCCGTCGCCAGTGAACTCTGGTTATTATATGAGAGCTGCATAAACCTTGCTCCCAGTTCATGAAGAACCTGGACCATGCCGAGGTCATCATTCATTGGAGAGCAATTCTGAAAACCAAAAATAATTCCCAGCCTATTTGATGCTTTGGCTTCAATTACATCTGCAGCGGTCCTGACTGGCATAATCAAGTCTGCATGGTTTTCAAAATGCCTGTGCCATTTGCTGATATTCTGCAAGGTCTCCTGCATATCCTCCCAGTAAGAGACAGTGACATGCACGGCGTGCACGCCGCCATCTCGAGTGGCCTTGAATAAGGCTCGATCCCAGTTGTTATATTGCAGACAATCGATAACGACGTTGGTATTTTTCATGATTTTCTCTCTGGAACTCTTGGGCCGCTGTCAATGCACCAGCGACCATCCATGCACACATCTTCTTAACGCCTAGCCCACGAGGTCGGCAATCTGATCCAACAGGGCCTGAGGTACTTCAACGCCATCAAGTTCATGCTGCCGTCGCAATGCGGCTCTCCTTTCACCTGGAATGCGCACTTCATTATCCGTGGTCAGTGCAGCAAACATCTCCTCAAGGTGCTCGACATAGCCTTCCGCCATGAACTCACTATCGATGGCAATTATGACCTGCCCGACGTTAGGTGGTCCACCTTCATCACTGGCAAACAGCGATGCCTCATAGGAGCAATGACTGCCCGTCAGCACTCCCGCAAGCATATCCACCATTAAACCCAAGCCAAATCCCTTAGCACCGCCAAGGGGTAACTGTGCACCTTTGAGTGCCTCACCAGCATCGGTTGTCGGCCTGCCATGCTTGTCGATGGCATGACCAGGCTCTATTGCCCTTCCCTCATTCGCGGCCCGAACAATGTTAACCCGGGCCGTAGACGCGGTGGCCATATCAAATACTACCGGCTCTTCTGACTGCCTTGGCGATCCAAAGGCAAACGGATTGGTCCCAAAGAAGGGGACCTTACCACCATGGGCTGCTACGGCTCTGGACGAATTGGCAAACATCAATCCAACCAGTCCCTGCTGAGCCAAGCGCCTCACGAACCATCCCAGCACACCTGCCGAAGACGAACGGTGGATGGCCATCATACCAATACCGTGTTGCTTCGCTGAGTCAATCAGTAACTCTTCACCGGCTAAATAGGCGGTATGGCAAAAGCCGTAACAAGCATCAACCCGTGTAATAACTCCGGAAGGGGAATCAACTTCGGGCACAGCCTTGCCAAGGATCTTGCCGCTTTTCAACTGCTTCAGGTAAAGATGGATATAACCTAAACCTACATTACGAATACCTTCTGCTTCGGCATCCATAATCTCCAGGGCAACCGCCGCTGCTTGCTGTTCACACGCGCCGACGGCCGCAACAGCGTCGTGACACAGGGTCCGTATTTCATCCAGGCTCAAAACAGGCATACCTTCTCCCGATTCCTTCCGTAAGGGCCCATTTTGGCAAAAACAACTGCTCAGGGCCATGACCTTATTAAAACAAATAACGACCCAGCGCGCCGCAGCTCTGACTGGACGCGCTAGCTACCAAGCTGCAATATAGAAATAACTCCAGACTCCCTTACTAATTTTCAGGAAACGACCTGCAGTCAGCACCGTGCTGGTAACATGTTTCGAATAGCCGCATTCACTTTCTACTATTCTCTACAACTCTCTATTTGATTATATTTATTATCTCCTGAACCTACCTACTATCGCTACATCCATTTAAAAATAGGACTATAGCCAGAATCGAGATGGATAAATATTTCTAAAAATGCAAATATAGTCAGGGTTACCCGGTTAGTTTCAGGTGTTTTCTAAGACATTCAATTACCAAGGCCGCACGGAAAGGGATAGAATCAAAGTCTAATAAGAAAAATAATTTAACGACCAAAGAACTTCCACTATGTCATCTAGAACCTGTTTAGTATGGGGCGCCGCACTCATCCTTACATCTGCAATGCAGATTCAAGCAAGCCTGCTTAAAGGTACTGCTACAACGACAAACCTCAGAGCAGGCAATTGCAATATTAGCGAAGCAGAAATGCATTTCACCATTGATGAAGCATTTGGCGAACCCTTACTGATTTCATCCCTGAATTGGAAAGCCGGCGCCAAAACTTCGATCAACTGCCTGCCAGAAAAATCATCAATCTGGATTGAGCTACGAACCAGTACTAATGATCCCTACTTTGTACTATTCAATCCAAAAATCGGTACTAGTGGAAGTATAGGCCAGGAAACAACCTCCTCGCCAAACTGGAACCAAATACTCTGCAGCACCACCGGTGATAACGCTATTTGCCTCGAGCAAAAGGCGGCCAGGGAAATATTAGAAGAAAAACCAAAACTTCGATCCCTGCAAATTCAATCAAGAACTCAGATAACTCTATTAGACCAACCCCCGACTTCGGATAAAAATCGCCAAAGTAGAACAACTAATCAATTCAGCCTCAACTTTGAACAACAACTGCTGGACAAGATTGACAGTGCCTTGAATAAACCCACCCCGGAACCTGCTGCATCGCCAACAGTCTCAAAGCCTGTAGAATCGGTAGCCAACTCAGTGGCTGGCGAAAATACCCCACCTTCGGAATCTTGGCAAAGAAATGATGTTCCAAAGAATATTCAGGATGTTGCCGGACACATCGCTAATCTCATGTCCAAAGACCTTGCCATTTATACTGTTCGAGGCGACTCGTGCGCGTCTGAAAAGTCAGTCTTTCATACGCTGACAAGTACGGCTATCTGCGGCTTGAGTTTCAGTAGCAAAACTAGTTTTGATTTTCTCTGTGCAGATGACCAGATTCCTCAGCCCATTACAACCGACCACTCAATTCGTTTGGATTTAGCGACAGATAATCTGACTAAACCCCTCATTCGGGTCTCTTCAGAGGGTTGGGCTGCTCTGTTACTGTCTAAAATGGACACATCCCCTGGCGCAACACCCGGCCAGGAGGCAGCGACGCAATTTCTAGTAAGCAGCCAGAACAACAAAATAGAAGCCCTGTCATCTTTGGCCAGACAACTCATTGTTCTACAGGATTACTGCCATACAACTCGCTCCTAATGATCTCTAAACTTGCCTGCAAGGAGATTTCGCAGTATTTTGTTAAGGTTTAAACAATTTTTATTAAAAGGTGCCTAACATTAAACGTAACCTATCCATAGCCAGTCTCTTATTCTTCTACCTACTGGGTACCGCAGTGGTTCATGCTGAGTCAAATACCATCAGTGAAGTACTTCCTCTGGAGGTTCAACTGGATCTGCATATGAGCGAACTCGGCAGATTACTACAAATAGATGACAGTGTCGGTATCATAGACCTAATCGCTAGAATGCGCGCTCTGGATACGGAAATCCCAGATGCCCTTTACTTTCTGGAGGCGACGGCCCTGCATAAAACCAACGATTCCCTGGCTGCTCAAGATCGATTGTTACGCTATCTAAAGAATACCGGGCGCGAAGGCCGGTATTATGAGCAAGCCACTGAATTACTACTAACCGTCAGAGAAGATGCTGCCAGACAGGAAACCGCTCGTCAGGAAATGGCCGAAAGAAACCGTCAACAACAGATTGAAGCAGAAAAAAAGGCGCAGTCTTTAAGAACCAGAGAAGCCCAGAGGCTGCTGGCTCAGGTCGGTTTTCCACAAACTCGTGAGTCTGGAATCTTAGATCAAGTTACACGCGAGGCCCTGGCTGTCTTTCAGGTCCGCAAAAATCTCCAGGTTAATGCTGAGATTACTCGGGAGACTATAGAACAGCTAAGAAAATCTGTGCCGGGCTCTGATGACTGCGATACCCTGGCCTACCGAGCTCGACGACCAACCGAAATTAGTATCAAACTGTCCGATATTACCCACCAACTCGCTGTGCCAGCATGCAATAAAGCGCTTCGATTGTACCCGGATGCTGCCAGGTTTCAGATCCAATATGCTCGCTCACTGCTCGCAGCAGGACGTGCCAGTGATGCTAAATCCGCTACTGATAGAGCCGCTCAATTGGGCTACCGAGGCGCCATGCACCTACTTGGCCAGATCTACGCAGATGGGGGACTCAGTAATGACGGTGAACCCGATGAAGAAACAGCCCTACAATGGTTCCTCGAAGCTGCAAATAAGAACGACCCTGAAGCCCAATTGAGTGTTGCCGATTATTATGAGATGGGGAAAGGCGGCCTGAAAAGAAATTCAACCATGGTAGTCGAATGGCAAACCAAGGCCGCGGCTCTTAATTACCCGCCGGCCCAGGTCATCCTCGCCAAACGTTATACCAGCGGTTCTGCCGTGCGCCGAGACTATGAAAAGGCAATCAACCTGTTAATGGGTGCCATTGATAGTAATTATCCTGACGCCTACTTCCACTTAGCAGAAATGTATGAGCGAGGCAGGGGTACTAAAAAGGACAAAGCAACCGCCCTAGAGTTTTATAGACAGGCAAAACTACTCGGCGTGGAAGCAGCCACTGCCAAGATTGAGAGACTGGATTAGAATTTAATTCAGATCGGGTAACAACTGCTGTAAATTGTTCTGGGCAGCTTCATTTCCCTGCTTAGCAGCCTTCTCATACCAGAAAATAGCCTGATCAAGGTTTTTTTCAACCCCAATACCCAACTGGTATAAACGACCCAGGTTGACCTGTGAAACAATTTGGTTTTGCTCTGCTGCTCTCTTATACCAAATCACAGCCTCTTCAAGGTCAATCGGCGTACCAGTACCGCTCTCATAACGAAAAGCAATCATCGCCTGAGCGCCAGCATCACCTTTCTCGGCGGCCTTTCGAAACCAATGCGTTGCTTCTGGATCTTCATCCAACAGAGAAGCTAATCTAATCATAGCATTTATATGCTCCATCTCGGCCGCACGCCGGTACCACTTCTTGGCCGAAAGCACATCTTTTGTGACATGCTCACCGTTTTCGTACATGTACCCGAGATAAAACTGGGCATCTATATTTCCCTTCAAAGCCGCATTCAAATATCGCCTGGCATAGAGCCCCAGGCTCTCCTCCGCGCTGGCTGTCGCTTCCTTATCGACTGTTACCTCCTGGGCTACCTGTACTGCTGCATCCCCACCTGGTTCGAGCTCTGCTGCGGTGGCTTGACCGACCGATACAGCCTCCTGCTGGCCGGACACCCCAACCACTTCTTGTTTATTTGCCGCAGCAACTGCCTCCTTTTCCGGTAAAGACAGGTCAGGGAAATCTCGCTGCTGCTCAGATACTGAGAGTTGAGCCCGGGCTGTTGACGACGACCCAACTTCGTCGTGCGCCGAAGCCAAGGCCAGCACTTCCGATTCTGAGGCGGCATCCGAAGGTGGCTGCTGGGCATTCAAACCCTGTTCTTGCACGAGCTCTTGCGGCACCCCCTTCGAAGCGTCCTTATCAGCAATGTCTATCACTGCGTCGATTGCATCAGGCTGCTGAGTAGTTGTCACTTCCGCAGGTAGATTCTTAACAGAGTCAGTGGTAGCGGTCGCCATGTCGCCTATCTTAGGCTCTGGTTGTATGACTGAATCTACCACTACGGGGCCATTCGAGTCTGCTGCCATCCCTTCATTAGAGGTTGTTAACAAAGCTTCACCCGGATCCTCATCACCATCCTGGGTTACAGCAACCGTCGAATCGGCCCCACCAAGAGTATCTTTCCCAACCTCGGTTAACGTTCCTTTACCACTCGGCAGAGCAGCAAGAGAGCCTTCTTTGGCAGCTTCGTTACTTGCACCCGGGACGTCTTCATATTCCGCCTCAACAACAGTAAGGTCGTCATTCTGGGCCAGCCCAGTTATTGTTTTCAGATCATCGCTAATTCCTTCACCTGCTTCAGGTTCCCGAACCAATTCAACCCCCGCCGATAGTGTTTCAGAGGATTTTGCATTGCCGGATTCGTTCACCGCTAACGTGGAATCAGGCGTGACTGGCTCATCCAGCAGCCCATACATCATCTGCGACAACTGGTCATCCAGCCTGGATGAATCGGACTTCTTTCCACTTTTATCAATCTCAACAAAGCGATCTGTTTGTTCGATTGATTGCAACTGGTCAACCGAGACAAAGCCAAGCCGAACCCCGGAATGGGATATGTCAAACCAGTCACCACTTAAACCTTTGTATTCGCCTAAGCCCCAGACATTGGTTCCCGCTGCCAACTGACCGACAATAGTTGATTGCATATTAGGAACCGCTCGCACCGTGGTTTGCTCGACGGTAACCAGGTCACGATTAATCGGCTTAAAATCAAAATATCCCTGCTGCAAGAACTCTTCTCTGGACAGGTTTAGACTCGCCGACTGCTGCAACTGCTGCTGTCTTGTCAGGGCTTGGCTGGCAAACTGACCATTCGGAAACTGGCTCAGGTAAGCCGCATATTCACTGCTACTCCCTGTGTCTTTAATCAAGTTCCAGAACACTATTTCGTTACCCCGTGAACTTTCATCCGAACCCGTCACGGGTGCAGTTGGCAAGGCAAAAACAAAATCACCCCGATCAAAATCTCGATCTCGCAACTTCCCGTAACGAGGCGTCTGGGCCGATTCGGTGAGATTGGTTACTCGGTCTCCCAAATACATCCCCAGTTCCGACGCCGTCAGATAACCATCAGCATTGGCATCAGAGCGCTCCTCACCACGGATAGCTCGTATAAAGAGCTCGCGGAACTGGCCATCATCGGAAACGGTCTGATCCGCATCACCAGAAGTGAGAAACTGCCGAACCGGTAACGCCGTTGCTCGGGTGATCGCCGCTGGCGGCATAGCCCGCTGAGCCGAGAAGACCGTACCGGCGAAACAAGAGTCAAAAACTGCATAAACATGTTTGGAGCTTGACTGACGCATATAAGTGCCAAAATCACGAAGCGCCAGCGAGGAAAACTTAAAACTGGCTCCTTCTGATATGACAGGGGCATTCGCCGGCACCAGGTAACCTTCACCATCAACCGTGGCTCCATGGCCCGCAAACCACACGAACAAGCGCGCATCGGGTCGCTCGCCTTTTAGAATAAAAAAGCGCTTGAACACCTGCATCAATTCAGCAGAATCGAGGTTTTTGTGAAGATCCACTTCGAAACCCTTTTCCTCCAGGGCTTCGGCTATCAGCTCTGCATCCTTTACCGCATTACTGAGTTTAGGCCATCCTTCCGTGTACTCATCTATACCGACAACCAACGCATAACTTTCGTTATACATACGGTATTCGCCCACTAATTCAGCATTTTTTGATTCTGATGCTCTTAACTGCACAGAGATGCCACGGCTGGCTGATAAGGCATCTGGTACCAGCATTAAAAAAGCGATTAGAAAAATAATTCTAGAACCCATGTTCCTCACAGTTATTCTAGTCCGCAGCGGTGTATTTAAATGCTCTTATTTAAGTGCTCTTGTTTAAGTGCTCTTGTTTAAGTGCTTTTGTTTAAGTGCTTTATTTGGCCCTGGGCCGATCCTGTCATTCATGCATAGACTATCAGATATTACTGCAAAGGATCACTACTCTAAATAGTTTACCCACCAACAGTCTTTATAATCAAAATTATAGTTATCAGCACCTTCGTGGTTCTGAAACAGTTCTGCCGACCTTTAAGATCCTGTAATTCGGCATCTAGACTGCGGCGTGATACAAACAGCTCTATTCTCAGCAACCGCCAAAAATCTAAGTCAACACTTAACCTGGGGCAAAATCACCCTGCCCAGAAAATAGCACCATTAATCTCTGAGCGGACCATGCTGGGTTTACTGGTAACGTGACTCGCCCCAGCCTGTCTGATAATCAACACTCATACCAGGACCCGATACCCTCAGACTCTGAATCTTCCACTGCCCAGCCTGTTTAATGTATTGCTCGTGATAGCGTGCAGCCTGCCATTTTGCCTGGTCATTCTCACGGAATGTAAACGGCCCAAAAAAGTACCATGTCGCCGTAGCTTGATCACCCTGTACATCTATCCTCGGATTCATCACCATATGCTGAGTAAAACTCATCATGGCCTGAAACTTTTTAAACAACTCCGCTATCTGCTCATGACCTTCTGCCCGGCCGATTCCTTTTCCTTCCCAGACACCGTCTTTGGTAAATATTGAGACAATTCGATCCGGATTGTGGCCATCATCACAAATCTCACAATACAGCGCCTTAAGCTGTTTAATTGCTTCTATCGCTTCTAATCTGTCAATTCTTGCAGCTAAATTTTCCATTTTGGACCTCGCATCTTATTACTCTTATATAGTAGCTTGCACGGATGTAGTAGCTTGCACGATGGATGTAGTTACTGACACGGCTAGGCGGAGAAGACATCTTCAATGAGCGCATCGAGGATTTCCTGCTTATCCTCGCCCATGGTAAAATCAGGGACAATCAGTTCATTGACACCAGCATCACGATAAGCACCGACAATATCTCGAACCTGGTTTTTGTTACCCGCGATGGTTGCCTGGGCATTGCCCCTCATCCTGGCGGCAAACTTGTCATCATCGGTCAAAAACATCAATGCCACGGCAGACCTTTGAATATCCTTTGGATCCCTGCTTACCGCTTCACAATGGCGGTCCAGTATGGTCATCTTGTGCCTGAGCGTATCGACAGTTCCCCATACATTCCATTCATCAGCATATTGGGCGGTAATTTTCAGGGTGACTCGCTCACCCCCACCACCAATCATTAGCGGTAACGATCTCTGAACGGGTTTCGGCTCCAGGGGAGCGGCTTGCAATTGATAGAATTTGCCCTCGAAAGTCGCTTCAGCATCACCCCATAACGCCTTTATCACCTGACAAGCCTCTTCTAACCGCGCCAGCCTTTCAGAGGTGGAGAAAAAGTCAATACCATATTTCTGATGTTCGTTTTCCTGCCAGCCAGAGCCAAGACCGAGGACAACTCGGCCTTGTGAGATGTGGTCGACCGTCGCTGCCATTTTGGCAAGGATCGCTGGATGACGATAGGTATTACCTGTTACCAAAGTCCCCAGCCTGACCCTTGGCACCACGGCAGCCAACCCAGCCAGGGTAGTCCATGCTTCCGGCCACGGCGTGCTGGTATCTTCAGCATTAGGCATAAAATGATCAGCCAGCCATAGGCCATCCCAACCTGTACTCTCTACATGTTCAGCCAGATGCCTGACCGTCATAAAATCCTGGCTCGGCAACGGCCAGAGACTAAATCTCATAACTCATCCTTATTGTAATCTCATAATTTGCCACCAGATCGCTAGAACACCGATGGCTCGACAAATCCGCGCACCTTACTTACCTTCAACCCGACTTCTACCCAGTTGGCAGCTACCGAGTTTTCAACAATTTATTCCTTCTTAAACAGAATTAACACCCCTGCCTTAGGGAACTGATGCAACTATTCTCCTGCAACCAAGCCCCATTAGCGCAACTCAGCGGATCAGTCGACAGTAAAACGATCCCTTCAATCCCCTGCGAGCATGATAAACTAGACCGTATGATTCCTGACCGTTTTTTTGCTACCGCCCCCAAAGGCATGACTGACCTTCTCGCCAGAGAACTCAACCAGATAGGCGCTGTCCAGGTAACAGAAACACGCGGTGGGGCTTACTTTAAAGGTGATCTTGAAACTGCCTACCGGGCTTGCCTATGGTCAAGGCTGGCTAACCGTGTCCTGCTTCCCCTGGCCGAATTCCCGGCATTCACCCCCGATGCCCTGTATGAAGGAGTAAAAGGCATAAACTGGTCAGAGCATCTCGGCCCCGAACTCTCTATTGCAGTTGATGCCAATGTTTCGAACTCCGAGATCACCCACAGCCACTACGCAGCCCTGCGGGTAAAAGATGCGATTGTCGATTATTTTCGAGAAACCAATTCTCAGCGTCCTGATATTGACCTGTCCCAGCCCGATATCCGTATCAACTGTTATCTATTCAGGAACCAGGCATCGATTTATCTGGACCTGTCAGGATCTAGCCTGCACCAGCGTCACTACCGACTGGAAACTGGCACCGCACCCCTCAAAGAAAACTTGGCAGCGGCGCTACTGCTGCGGAGTCGCTGGAACGAAATCTCAGCCAACCAGGGTGCCTTTATCGATCTCATGTGCGGCTCGGGCACCCTGGTAATTGAAGCCGCTCTCATGGCTGCTGACGTCGCCCCGGGCCTGACTCGCAACCAATGGGGTTTCCTCAAATGGCGACAACATAATCAGGGTATATGGCAGCGGTTATCTGCCGAAGCACAATTCAGGCGTGACAAAGGACTCCAGCGCCTACCCGTGATGCTGGGATTCGATAAAGATAAGCGAGTCCTTGAGCTGGCGAGACTAAATGCCGAGCGAGCAGGGCTGGGTGATAAAACTCAGTTTATCTACCAGGACATATTCAATTTCCGCCATGACTTGCCGACTCAAGGGTTATTGCTCAGCAACCCTCCCTACGGCAAACGTATGGATGAAGACGACTACCTGCCGGACCTCTATAAGGCGCTTGGGGACATTGCGAAAAAACAGTTAACCGGTTGGAAGGCGGCAATATTTACAGAAGACGCATCGCTTGGAAAGCATATCGGTATCAGGGCTGAGAAACTGCATACCTTTTATAACGGTGCCCTGGCCTGCAAACTAATACAATTCAATATAGATAAAACGAGATTTTACCGGAAGGACCGCTTGCCGCAAGAACTCGAGTCAGGCGAGTTAACCGCACAGGCTGAGATGTTCCGCAACCGCCTGGCCAAGAACCTGAAACAAATCTCCAGATGGGCCAGGCGGTCAGGGGTCAGCTGCTTCAGAATTTTTGATGCGGATTTACCTGATTATGCAGCGGCAATTGACCTGTACCAGGGCGCCGAAGCCCCGCCGGAGCGATGGTTGTGCATCCAGGAATACCAGGCTCCAGCCAATATCGACCCAGGCAAGGTAAAATTTAGAACCCGGGAATTGCTAACGGTATGTAAAACGCTCCTAAATCTGGACGACGACCACCTTTTTTATAAAACTCGCTCCAGACAGCGAGGCCAATCCCAGTACCAGCGCTCTTCTACGATAGGTAAATTTCACCAGGTCAATGAAGCAACGGCCCGTTTGTGGGTCAATTTCGAAGACTATCTGGATACCGGTATATTTCTTGATCATCGTCCACTAAGGCAGTTACTCAAGCAAGAGGCCGCCGGCAAGCATTTCCTGAACCTGTTTTCCTATACGGGCGTGGCGACAGTCCAGGCCGCTTTGGGGGGAGCACTGACAACCACCTCTGTGGATATGTCACGGACCTATCTGGATTGGGCAAAAAAAAATCTGGCGGCCAATAACCTGCCGACTGACCAGAACCAACTGATCCAGGCTGATTGCCTGAAGTGGCAGCGCCAGCAAAAACCGGCCAGTTACGATTTGATTCTGGTCGACCCACCTAGTTTTTCTAACTCAAAACGCATGGATCAAACCTTTGATGTGCTCGATGATCATATAAACCTGATCAGAGAAAGCATGAGGTTACTGAGACCTACGGGTACGCTGTATTTCTCAACAAACCTACGTAAATTCAAACTTGATAGCCGCATACAGAGTGAATTCAATGCAAGCAATATCAGCGCTAAAATCCTTCCGGAAGATTTCAAACGCCGCAAAAATATTCATCATTGCTGGAAAATTGCACACTGATTAGCTCCCTTTCGCAGCGTTGTGATAGGTTTGACTGCACTAGCGAACCAGAACGACCTGAGTGAGCAGCGCATCACCACTGATATTCACCGGCTCTTTTGGGCTTTTTCTCTTTCTCTTTCTCTGCCTCTGCCTCTGCCTCTGGTCTATAACGTCGCCTCTATGCGCAGATCAAATCTAAGGCTACTCCCCCGTCCGGTAAAAACACAATTTAAACACCCAGCAAAAGCCATCATAACCTCTGAACAGCCTGCTCTGCTTTGACCCGTACTGCCAAAATGTGTAGTATTTTAAAAAAAGGAAGCCGCATATGAGATGGATAATCGCTGTCGTATTAACGGTCCTATCGTCAATCTGTCTGGCTGTACCTGTTAAAGAAAATATAGGCCTGTACGGCGGATACGTTGCTGACATAGAGGCCATAGATAATGCTGGTACATCTGAAGTCCTTATCGCAGTTGATACCAGTCAGCGCGGTATTTTCAGATGGAACCCGAGTGCCACACCACCGACCTGGGAATCTGTCACTAACCCTGATGATACATCGGTAACCGGTAAAATACCGGGCCAGGGTTCGCTAGTCGAAGAAGATGTTGCAAATGCAGGCGTTGTGTATGGCGTTATTTCATTCAATGCAACCAGCCTTTTCAAGGCTTTGTACGAAAGTAGCAACTACGGCGATCTTTCCGGCACAGCCGTAAGCTGGACAGCAGCACTGGACAGCAGCGGCGCTGCCCTGGATGAGGTTACTTCCCTGCATGGTCACTCATCGGGCATGTATGCCGGGACAAATGAGGGTGACATCTATCGTAATACATCTGGTGCCGGCGGCGCATTCACTAGCGTCTTCAGCGCTGCCAGCGGGGAACAGATCGTTGACTTTGCGGTTGTATCCTCGACCAAGGGCTATGTCGTAACCCAAACGGCGGCTGGCCAGCTAAACCTTTGGTCTACAGACTGGGCTTCAGCCACCACGGATCTCACTTCCAACCTACCAACATCTGCGCCTATTGAAGTACGTTCAGGGAGTTGTCCTCTCAGTGACTGTTCGCTGGAAATCAATCTTATCGGTGCAGACCCAGAAGACAGTAGTGGCGACACACTCTATATCGCAGGCTCCTCAACCAATGGTATGGCTTTCAAAAGCACTGATGGCGGCACCACCTGGAACGATGGCTGGGACTACCAATGTGGTTTGACGGGAAGCGGTTGCGAAGATTATGACTTCACCGATGGTTACCCCAATGGCGATATCATACGTTTTAGAGGCACTGCAGCCTCCGGAACAGAAAGCCGGCATGTTTTTGTTTCTAAAGTTGTCATGGATCTCGATGAGACCAGCCCGTCCTGGACCGCTACCCCAAATCTAAGTTCTTCTATCTTTCCCTCTGGCCCGACTGGACCCAGTATCACCATGACTTCAAATGTTAATGATGGTGCCCTTGCTATAGACCCCCTTGACGATACCCAACTCTACATTGCCAGTGACCTGGCCATCGCTCAGATAACCCATGATCCGACAAGCGGATTCCCCAGCCCTGCAGGCGAGGAAATGGGTAATGCTATTGGTATCGAGGGCCTGGTTGTTAATGACCTGGACTTTTTCGAAAACTCAGCCACAGACAAAGAACTGTGGATTACCACCAAAAGCGGCTCCGCATTTGCTACCGGTTATGACCCATCAGACCCTTCCAGTGTCGCTGATGCATCTGGATGGGTATTCCCGATCTATGTCGGTGGCGATGGTGCTCCAGCGAGAGCAGTGGCCATAGACCCTGCAGACAAAACGCTGGCATTAATTGGCACCAGCAGCGTGTATCGGAATGATCGCGCCGATGGTGCTACCGACCTGGTCGACGTTGCCATCAATTGGACCCGGGTGTTTGATCCGCTGGACGCCGCCTTTTCCGGCACCGGTATGCCCTTGGAAAGCGACCGAGCGGACCGAAGCTATACGACCTCCCTGGAATGGCAGACGTCCAGCGCCGGCTCCTGTGATCGAGTCTACCTGTCCGTTGCTAATACGGACACCGGCACAGAAGGCGGTATATTTTATTCTGATGATAAAGGTCTAACCTGGAATGTCGACACTCTGAACTCAGGCACAGGGCTACTGAAAATGCCTGTCAATGCCATTCTCTCAAATAATAATTTTCTTTGGGCGGCGATTGGCGATCGAGATGGCAGAATTGGCGAAACCGGCATTCGCGCCAGGCTCAGCCTATGTTCAAGTTCTTCCTGGTGGGAGCCTTCGCATTCGACTGACGCCGTTTTCGCGCAATTGCAGAGCGAATACATTACCGCGCTGGATGGGACTACCAGTTCACCCACCTACAGCGGCGTAGTTTACGTCACCAGCGAGCAGACCGTTTACAAAGGGGAACTGGAGAGTTCCTCTACCTGCACCAGTTCAGGCTTTGACTGCTGGCAGTTTACCGATATCACCCCCACTGCCAGTCACTCCGGTTTCAGCGCTGTGGCTGTAGAACCGGCTGATGCAGATCATGTCTGGGTTGCCTATGACAACTGCATTCAAGAATCAACTGATGGTGGAAGCACCTGGGCAGTGTTTGGTGGCTCCTGTACAGACGATCACGAAACAATTCGGGTCCTGGTGTATGACGACCTCATTTCAGGTACTAACAGTGGTGCCTTCGCCTATGTTGATGATGGCACATCAGCTGCCTGTACTTCCGAAGGCTTCAGTTGGGATATTGACGGAAATGGTTCCGTAACTCCGCTCGAAGATGGCCTGGTATTTATTCGCTACCTGTTTGATTTTGGCGGTGATGCTCTGATTAACCAAGCCGTTGATTCCAATGGTCAGCGAACTTCACCAGATGACATAGAAGCCTATCTGTCGAGTCATAGCGCCGCTACGGATATCGATGGAGACGGTACATTAGGACCCTTGACAGACGGCCTTCTGGTGATACGTTATTTATTTGATTTTCAGGATACCTCGCTGATATCAGATGCTGTGTCAGCAACAGCAACGAGAACAACCAGTGACAAAATTGAAGCCTGCATCGAGGCGAGCATGCCATAAATACGGTGCCAGGCAGAAGCCTGGCCACCAAAGGCCCCTTCTATGAAGGCACGCGCATCACCTTTGGCAATGTCAAATGAAAATGTCGACTGGCCTGTTAACCGGGTAGAGCCCGTGACACGCGGAGTCCAATACTGACTTGCTTCCGGCCAAGCGAGCAGGTTTACTATCCTTTCATATACGACAGACCCTGCTATGGGCGATATCAATTCGACAAACAATACCCCCTCAAAGGGTCCCCTGGAAGGTATCCGCATATTGGATCTATCGGCGGTGGTATCCGGACCGATGGCCGCAGTCATCCTGGCCGATCAGGGCGCAGACGTTATAAAAATAGAACCCGTTGGCTGGGGTGATGGCGTACGCAGACTGGGCGCCAGCAGAAACGGGCTAAGCGCAATTTATGCCATGATCAATCGAAACAAACGTTCGGTTGCCATCAATATAAAACATCCAGAAGGTCAAAACCTGATTCGACAACTGGCCGAAAATTCAGATGTCCTGTTGCAGAACTATCGACCCGGTAAAATGAAACAATTAGGCTTGGGGTACGCAGAGCTGAGTCAGATCAATCCTGAACTTATCTATACCTCTATCTCAGGTATGGGCGATAAGGGCCCTTACGCCGACCAGAAAGTCTACGACTACGTGATTCAGGGTATCAGCGGCATCCTTGATGCCCAGTCAGAAACGCAGAAGCCGAAGATGATACGATCTATCATCTATGACAAGGTGACTGCTTTAACGATAGCTCAAGGCATTACCGCCGCACTGCTTGCAAAGGCCAGAGGACAAGGAGGCCAGCATCTGCAGCTTGCCATGTTGGACGCGGCTCTTTACTTTAACTGGCCTGACTTAATGTGGAATCAAAGCTTTGAAGGCGAGGGGATAGATTATTCCGGCGACTTGGCTGATTTTTATGAAATCAATGAAACCCGGGATGGCGCTATTATTTCTCATCGACTCAATGGCGACTGCTCAGCTTATTCTACCGAGGAACTGATCACCTTATTTGCTGAAAATGATGTCCCCGTCTCCCGAGTCAACTCGAGAGAAGATATCTTGGATGATCCCCAAATACAGGCTTTAGGGCTTCTGGAACGATCCGATCATCCTCGCGGTGGAATCATGATTCAGCCGAGAGCTCCGGTACGATTTAGCAAAACACAACGTGCAAACCAGCAACCCTCGGCCGAGTTAGGTCAACATACCCTAGAAGTACTAACAGACCTTGGCCTGGAAATTGATGAACTCCGAAATTTAGCGGCTCAGGGCGTCATCGGTTGAACCTGGGATCAGGTCAACTAAAGCACTTTAGAAAGGATCAGACCGATTTTATCTAATGCCCAGTGCTCTAAACGGGTGAGCCATTCCGGCTGCTGTTGCTCTTCTAAATGACTATTCGCTGTGGCGTTAATATATTGATGAATATTATTAACCTCATCTTCACTGAGCACATCAGCAAAACCAATCATACCAACAGAACGGTACAGGCCATCAAGCACAATGGGCTTAAATAATCGGTGGGTATCCTCAGACATCATCCTCAAATCAGATGTCAGACCTTTATTCGCCACTCCCATCCCGTGACAACGCATACAATGTCGATTATATAGCAGCAGGCCATTTTCGATTTGTGCTTCAGTTGCCAGAACCTGCCGAGGTCTTAATATCACGGCTTTCTGCGAGTACTCCGGCAGTTTAGCTGTACCACCGAGCGAATAAACCAGCAATCGGCCAGGCCCCCCTCCTTTTGCTTCATGCTCTGCCAGGACAAGACCAGCAGCACCGCCCCAACCTGCCATTACTGCGATGTACTGCTGACCGTTAACCTCATAACTGATCGGTGGCGCGATGATACCGTTACCAACATTGGTTTCCCATAATCTATCGCCGGTCTTTGCATCATAGGCTGCAAACCGCCCCTCTCCCGTACCCTGAAAAACCAAATTCGAAGCGGTCGTCAGCAACCCCCCATTCCACATGGTATTGTGCTCTATTCGCCAAATCTCTTCTTGCTTAACGGGGTCCCAGGCTAAAGTCATACCGGTTAGCAATCGTTGCATTAAGGGTTGCATTTGCTCTACAGAGGGCCCATCAAGATTAGCTTCGTCGTCCTGGCCCGTGTTCCAGTGGGGCCCCTTGATATACTCAAATGCTTCATCTGTATTATAGACCGATATATTTTCCATGGCGGGGATATACATCAAACCGAGGCTTTCATTGAAAGCCATGGGTTGCCAGTTGTGTCCACCAAAAGGGGCAGGGCGAGTAAATTGACTGTTATCAATATGGTCGGCCTCAGCGGTTTCAACCGGTCGACCAGTCACTTTATCTATATGGCTTGCCCAGGATACTGGCACATAGTTTTCTGCTGAAATGAATTGCCCGGTCCGGCGGTCAAGCACGTAGAAAAATCCGTTTTTAGGTGCCTGCATTAGAACCTGCCTGGTCTCGCCATCAATCAACAAATCAGCTAAAACGATGTGCTGGGTGGCCGTGTAGTCCCAGGTATCAGCAGGGGTTGTTTGATAGTGCCATACATAACTACCCGTACTGGCGTTCAATGCGACGATAGACGACAAAAATAGATTATCTCCACCGCCGGGACTCCTTAAATGGCGATTCCATGGTGATCCGTTACCCACCCCTATATAGAGCAGATCAAGATCAGGATCGTATGCCATAGAATCCCAAACCGTCCCTCCGCCGCCTGTCTGCCAGTACAGATCACCGGTCCAGGTCTGCCTGGCCATTTCCATGGCCTCGGATTCAGGAGGCAGACTAGGATCTCCAGGCACGGTATAAAATCGCCACCTGAGATCTCCGGAATCCACGCTATAAGCAGAAACATAGCCACGCACGCCATACTCTGCACCACCATTTCCGATCATTACCATATCTTTAATAACACGCGGTGCACCCGTAATCGTATAGGGTTTGCTGCCATCAATCGTTAAGGTCTCCCAGACCTGTTCACCCGTGTACCGATCAAGGGCTATTAAACGTCCATCAATTGTGCCTACGAACACCCTGCCATCCAGAACAGCCACACCTCGATTGACTACGTCGCAACAGGCATTAGCACCCCACTCCCTCGGCACTTGTGGGTCAAACTGCCAAAGCAACTCGCCGCTAACGGCATCGTTTGCAAATACTTTGCTCCATGCTGCGGTCGTGTAAATGACCCCATCAACGACGATGGGAGATGCTTCCAGACCCCGCCTCGTATCGGTATCAAAAAACCAGGCCAGGCTAAGATCTTCAACATTACTAGCGTTAATCTGGTCCAGGGGTGATTGTCGGGTTTCCGAGTAGGTACGGCCGTGAGTCAACCAGTTGGCACTATCATTTTCGGCAGCCACCAACGTCTGAAAATCAGGTCCTGCAAACACCCAGGGGAAATAAAACAATAATAACCAGCGCAAAATATTCATCTCCCGTACCGTTCCTATTTAGTTAGCAAGCACACCAAAGCAGCATACTACTAAAGACTTTGACAACACCATCAGACCTGATGGCTAGACGCCACTATATAGAGGGTCTCATTGTTAAACAATCGGTTAAACAATCGGTTAAACAATCGGTTAAACAATCGGTTAAACAATCGGTTAAACAATCGGCGATAGCCTTCCTGATTTCTACCGCATGACCTAAATCCTTTATCTCAGGCCCATCACCACCTACTCTAGCTGTATGTGCTTGGAGTCTATATGTAATAATGTGCCGAACTAGAACCCACAGGACCTCCCGATCAACTCTACCAATAACAGATCAAATTCAAAAACCTGGGTATCAGGCTTTGTTATCATTTCACTCATTACATTTTCGTCCTATGCTGCACTCGACCTTGAGGCTGCAAGTGCTTTAATGCTTCTACTCAGGAACCTGGTTATCGATTACTTCGACTGGCTGTTGATTTTAACCAGCGGACTGATTCTAGTGTTCTTGATAGCGCTATTATTTCACCCAAAAGCCAGTCAAGTACTAGGCAGACAGGATGAGGTCCCCGAATTTTCACGCGGGTCTTGGTTTGCCATGCTATTCAGCGCAGGCATGGGGCCAGGCCTGCTTTACTGGGCTGCGGCCGAGCCCATTTTGCATTTAGCTGACAACCCGCTATTCGCCTACTGGGGTATTGAGGCAGGAACTGAGTCAGCCACAATGCCGGCATTACTGATTACCATCTTTCACTTTGGCTTCCACGGTTGGAGCATGTATGCCTTAGCTGCCCTGGCTATTGCCTATGGCGCCTATCGCCACAATCAACCGATGAGCTTCAGCACTGCGTTAACCCCTATACTAGGACAAACAAGAATCAACGGCAGAACTGGTTCGTTAATTGACTGTATCGCCCTATACGGCACCATCTTTGGTGTTGCAACATCCATTGGTCTTTCCGTTAGTATCATGAATGCCGCCGTTGAACCGCTTACGGGCCTCAGTTTTGACCTCTATAACCAGATTATGATCGTCATATTGGTTTGCGCTCTGGGCATTATCTCTGCCATATCTGGTATAGATAGGGGGATTCGGAGGATCAGTGAAGTGAATATCTGGCTTAGTTTAATGTTGCTGCTCACCTTTCTGGCGGCCGGGCCCACAGCAGATATCATAGTCAACCTGGTAAGCACCTGTATCAGCTATTTCCTTGCCGTGCTACCCATGGGATTCTGGATTGGCAGCTCTCCCGAGCAGCAATCCTGGCAAGGCGCTTGGACCGTTTTTTACTGGGGTTGGTGGTTCGCCTGGACACCATTTGTCGGCCTGTTCGTTGCCCGAATATCCAAAGGCAGAACCATCAGGGAGTTCATCATTGGCGTCCTGTTAGTGCCTACCCTGGTGATTATATTGTGGATGAGCGTGTTCGGTAGCACGACGATCCACCAGGAACTCAATGATAGCGGACTCATCAGCACACCCGTCAATCTTGACTATAGCCTCGGCTTGATTGCTTCGATTCATGCCCTCAATCTGGGTGAGATGAAAACTATTCTTTTTATGGTTGTTACTTTCCTGCTTTTCACCTGGCTGATTACCTCTCTGGATTCGGCTACGCTGGTGATATGCAACATCCTCGACGTCAGCCAGAGCACCCTCATGAAAATTATCTGGGGCTCTGTTTTAGGCGCTGTTTCCTGTACCTTAATGCTGGTGGGCGGCATCGAGGCGTTACAGGCAGCATCTGTCATAATTGGGCTGCCCATGGCACTGATGATGTTAATGATAATAGCCTCGATAATCCGCTTGATCCTGGCTAAGGACACCTGATGGCACCCGTTAGAACTTTGAATTCAACCAGTACCGGGATTGGGCCAGACAAAAGCAGCCTGAACTCAACTCCGCTCCTGTCCTGGCACAACGTTTGTAAACTGCCAGGTAACGCAAACTAAAAAGGGTTTTATTATGGTGGCATTAAATAGCGTGACCGGTCCAATCCGCAGTGATCAGCTCGGCTTTACCTTAATGCACGAGCATGTAATGGTCAGTGCCAGCGGACTGTATACAAGCTATCCAGACCTGCTGGGCAGTCATCCACAGGAACGCGCCATCACCAGTCTCAAAAAAGCAAAACAAGAAGGTATTGATTCGATCATCGATGCGACCACTTTTGACCTGGGCCGAGACCCGCAGCTGCTGGCTGATGTCGCAAGGGCATCGGGAGTCAATATCATCAATGCGACCGGCTGGTGGTTAGACGTGCCTCGATTCCTTATCGGTGTATCCGCTAACCAGATGGCTAGGGAATTTATCCGCGATATCGAGCAAGGCTTCAGAGGTACCGACATCAAAGCCGGCATCCTTAAATGTGCCGCCGATTTCGAAGGCGTCACTGAATCACTGGAGATAATGGCCCGCGCTGTAGCCAGAGCACACAACGAAACGGGATTAAACATTATGGTGCACTCCTACCCGACCGGGCAGGTTGCTCGCCGTCAAATCAAGATCTTCAAGCAGGAAGGCGTCGATCTAACCAAAGTCAAGATTGATCACAGCAACGATACCACTGACCTTGAATACCTGAAATGGATTCTCGATCAGGGTTGTTACCTGGGTCTGGACCGGTATCCGGGCAGGCTTGTCAGTCCTCATGGCAGAACCGTTACCATGAAAAAACTGATCGATGAAGGTTATTCAGATCGACTTTGCCCTTCCCATGACTGTATTTGCCTGGCGGTAATCAAGGAGAATCCGGATGGCTCGGTACCCCAGGAACATGAATTTAAGCGCAATAACCTACATGAGTATTTGTATATAAAACGCGAAGTTATTCCCGACTTAAAAGAAATGGGAGTAACCGATCGCGTCATAGAAGCTTTATTTATCGACAACCCTCGGCGATTCTTTGAGGGTGGCGGATAGAATTTTGCCTCAATTGGCGACAGCACAAGGAACCCAACCCGCCCGGGCAAGAAACCTGATTTGAATCAGAAGCAGGCTTCAGCCTATACAAACAAACCTAAGGACCCTGTGTTACTTCACCGCTGGCCTTTGAGTGGCCCCATAAATCTCCTTGACCTTAAATACCCCATTCAAATACACATCTCGTGAGGTGAATTTCCAACCGAGCTGGGTTCTGGTCACCATGGATTGATAATAACCTGCCTGAACAGGTCGGGGTTTGGGATCAACATCTATCATTTGCCAGCTGATCATCGCTTGGCTACGGACCTCTGCAGATGCTGGAGAAAGCGGTGTAATAACCGAGTTCGGCATGAAATGCTTTGTCACCAGGCCAATCTCCCTGAAAAAACCCGCACGGATTATCACTGCCTGCCTGAGCGCGTTCTTACCTGAGATTTCAGTGTTTGGAGTAACCGCCCCATTCAAGAAAAACCGGCAAACAGCGGTATCCGTGAATAAAGACGCGAAGCCTTCAACATCTGCGCCATCCCAGGCAAAACTGTACTGTGCAATCAGTTCGTGAATGCTTAACTGATCTTCAACTGACATATCTGCCATGAAACAATCCTCTTTGCTCAACCGTGATAGTATCTGCACCACTACAGGCCAATACTAGACTGGCCTGCCTACCCTGAGACCGCAAGTTTTTAATTGAACAGCACCTGCTTAAATTGCCTACAAATCCTTCCCAGCAGCGGGACAGACAGGGACACAGTAACGACTTTCCATCACAAAAGAAGAGCAGCTTATAGAATATAAACATCGCCTGATGCCCTAACCGTCACCTCACTTATAGATACGCCGAGAGGCTGATTTATGACGTAAACAATCTGGTCCGCCAGAAGCTCGGGATTAAGCGCAAAATAATCAATGCTGCCTGGATCCAACTGGCTCTCAGGCAGTTGACCCGCAGCTAACGCTTCGCTCTGCTGCGCGTATGCTGACATATTAGCACCGAGGATTCCGACCACGGCCTCTCGATTGATCACACTCGCACCCAGGCCTGTCGCCGGTACACCCGTAGGCTTGACTGTTGTGACTTTAATCTTACCCTGGCTTTCCATACGCAGAGACTCGGAAAGAAAATTCACAGCCGATTTGGTTGCACCATAGACTCCAGCCCCTACCACCGGGAAATTCCCATAAATAGATGAGACGTTTATGACGTGACCATGGCCCTGGCTAATCATGCGATCATAAACAGCACAGATACCATGCAAGACGCCTTTAAAATTAATATCGATACAACGATCCCACGCCTCTGATGCTGCACTATGATCGCTGAAGAAAGCCAACGGCATGGTACCTGCATTATTGAGCATGACATCGACCGATCCGAACCGTCGGGCTGCTTCATCCACCAACTGAACCATTTGTTTACGATCCGCGACATCTGCGACGACAGCGATCGCATTATCAGGTCGTTCAAGACTACCAAGCGCCTGATCCAATTCGCCAGTATTAATATCAGACAAGACAACCCTGGCACCCATTGCGTTCACTTTCTGTGCTACCAAACGACCAAAGCCCCCAGCCGCTCCGGTGATAATAATCGTTTTTCCTTCTACATAATTCATTAAAGTTCATTCCGGAAGTTTGATTGTTATCAGTATACCAAGAAGGAGAAGCATGCCGCGGCACATAAATCCTGAAAATTTTATGTCATCCTGAGACGCATAATCCTACTCTCAGAACCAGGCCGGATGGACATTAATCTAGCGGTTGTTAGTCAAGTCTTCATGGAGCGAATCATTGCTTTCTTGGCCGTGACAAAGATCAGCAAATTTGTATTCCTGATGGCGAAAATGCATATTATAACCAGTACTAATTATCACTGGATGTAGCAACTTGGAACCGCGAAATGTAACGGCTGAAAATTGGCGCTTACCAGCCCATAACCGACAGGGCTTCCAGCGGGTCCAGGCATTATTTCCTACTCGGCGCCTGAAACGCGGCCGAGGTCCAATATCTCCCCTGGACCATCAAACCCAGGAACTACTCGCGATACCCTACAACGCTTTTAGTGGCCAGCGCAGTCTCCAGCAAATGCTGGAAAACACCTATACGGATGCTTTCCTGGTTATGAAAAACGGATCTATTATCACAGAGTTATATTTCAATGACATGTCAGCGGACAGCCATCACCTACTCAACTCTGTTTCCAAATCTTTTGTGGGCATGCTGGTTGGAATTCTGGTGGCCGATGGAACACTTGATACACAAGCCAAAATAACCCAATACCTTCCGGAATTGAGTCACTCGGCTTTTGCCGATACAACCATAAGGCATTGCCTGGATATGACAGCAGCGGTCAGGTATACCGAGGATTATGAAGATGAACAGGCAGACTTCTGGAAAGAAACTGCAGTCGTGGGATGGCGACCCAAGCTGGTCAATCGCCATTCACCGAAAACGCTTTTCCAATTCGCCAATTCGCTGAACCAAAAAGAGCAACTGGACGGTCAGCGGTATCACTACCGAACCGTATTGACCAACGTTTTAGCCATGGCGATCGAACGGGCGAAAGGTATTTCCGTCGGCGATCTACTGGAACAATATATCTGGCAAAAACTGGGCGCAGAACAAGATGCTGCAATCGTTGTTGATTCAATCGGCTTTCCTTACCTCGGCGCGGGAATGAATGCCTGTGCGCGGGACTTAGCCAGATTTGGGCAGATGATCCTGGCAAACGGATTCTTCCATGGCCAGCAGGTGGTACCGGTTACCTGGATTGAGGATACGCGACATGCCGACGAGAACTGCAAGCAACTCTTTGCTGAAAGCAGCTATGCGGCGATGTTACCGGGCGGACACTATCGAAATCAGGTCTGGGTCGGAGACCCCACACAGGGCATTCTCATGTGCATCGGTATACATGGGCAAACTATCCACATCAACATGTCCACCGGAGTTGTGATAGTGAAACTTTCATCACACCCCAGACCGGATGACGAATTCATTTTCAATGACACTTTTCGGGGGCTTAATGACTTGTCAGTTAGCCTCTAGACCCGGTTCTGATTCCTCTGATGGCATTGCTTAGAGGCAACATCCCAGCAAGGTTTTGCTTAAAGGCAAAACTCGTTAGTGAACCGCTTCTTGCTCTGCAAAGAGATCCTTAACCCTTGATTCTAAGCCTAGCAAAACCTGTTTTGTACTGATGCCACCACCGAACCCGGTCAGTGCACCATTACTACCAACCACTCGATGACATGGAACGATAATTGGAACTGGGTTAACACCATTAGCGGCACCAACCGCACGTGAAGCTTTAGGATGGCCGATTAACTGGGCAATCTCTCCATAAGAACAGGTTTCACCATAGGGAATATTTTTCAAAGCGGCCCAAACTGCTTGTTGAAACGGCGTTCCTGTTAACGTCAGATTCAAATCGAAGACCTCTAATTCACCTGCAAAATATCTATCCAGTTGTTCAACGACATGAATAAAAGGGCCCGAATCCCTGGCCCAGTCCTGATCATGGCGCCGGGCCATTTTACCTTCTGGAAAACCTAGCAGGGATAACGCCTGACCATCACCGGCCAGCAACAACTCGCCAATGGGTGAAGTATGATAATGGTAATAAGTAGCCACGAAACGCCCCGATTTGTAACTTTTCCACTCTAATTTTATCCACCAGAGGAATCAACCCCAAAGCAATAACAGCCGGCTTGTTTAATCTGTCCAATTGGCGACACTGCGAGTAGACAATGGCTAATCAGCTGGCCATGAAGTCAGTTCATCTGCCGTACCTCACCAACCAACTGCTTCTATAATCAGACAGCCCCACCCTAACTAGCCCTGTCGAGGTCAATTCAAGAAACATTTCTCTGCTTATCTACCCAGTAGGGTTTGCGTAGATCAGTTTTTAATATCTTGCCGGATGGATTCCTGGGAATCTCGGCAAGCCAGTCGACCGAAGTCGGGCACTTATAGTGAGCCAGGTTTTGTCTGCAATAACTGATGATAGCCTCCTCACTGAGCGACTCATCAGAACGGGTTACGATGGCTTTAACGGTCTCACCCCAGCGATCATCAGGCACCCCAATGATGGCGACATCTGCGATCTGATCGTGTTTCATTAGAACATTTTCAATCTCTGCCGGATAAATATTTTCACCGCCAGAGATAATCATATCTTTTACTCGATCGTGGATATAAAGGTATTCATCAATGATATATCCAGCGTCACCTGACTTGAACCAACCGTCTTCATCAATTGACTCGGCTGTTGCCTCGTCATTACGCCAGTATCCTTTCATGACCTGAGGGCCACGGATCCAAATCTCACCGACTTCACCATCTGCTACTTCTTCATTCGAGGTTGAATCGACTATCTTCAGTTCATGACCGCTAACCACCTTACCGCAGGACCTGAGTAAATTAGCCCTGGCCCCTCCTGGATCATGATCTTCTGGAAAAAGCAGACTGACACCTCCAGTCGACTCGGTTAACCCATAAGCCTGGAAAAAACTAGCTTTGAACGTATTAATTGCGCGGACAAGTACCTGCTCACTTATAGGAGATGCACCGTAGGCCACTCTCTGTAGCGATGAAAAATCAACTTCATCAATATTCGGCTGATCCAGTAAAAACTGCAAAACCGCCGGCACAAAAATCGAATGGGTTATGCCATGATCAGGAATAACCTTCAATATTGCCTGCATATCCGGTTCTTTTAAAAGAATACTTTCAGAGCCGAAATAAATACCAATCAGACCCCAGCCACTACCAGAGATATGAAATAAAGGCATACACACGAGGTTGACACTGTCAGGGGTAAATTCAAGTGGCGCCAGGCCTTTGGAAAGCTGGTATAGCAAGTTGTTATGGGTTGTTTCAACCCCTTTGGGTAACCCTGTAGTACCCGATGTATAGAGTTGATAGCAGGTATCATCAGGATCAGCCGGGTAACCAGGATCAGTCGATGATTGCCCAGCCATCCATTGTTCATAGCTCAAGTATCCTGAGTCGCCCGGATCACCGATTACAACCACCTGTTGAAGGCGCAGATCCATCTGCTCGAGCAGGTGCAGAAACTCATCACCTATCAACAATATCTTGGCCTCACTGTGATTAAGGATATACTCCATCTCGGCGGCAGCCAGGCGCCAATTAACAGCGACACTGACCGCGTTCAACTTGGCAATTCCAAACAGATAGGTGAAATACTCTGGCTGGTTTTTATCCAGATAGGCAGCCCGGTCCTGGGCGCCTATTCCTAGTTCCCGCAAGGCATTAGCACACTGGCAGGCTTCTTCATCAAGTTCTTTGAAGGTCCATGATCGATTATCCTGTTCGAAGACCATGGCTCTTTTATCAGGCGTATTTCGTCGATGATAACGAGTAATTTCAGCAAGCGTTTTCACGGCTTTTCCCCTCTTTGCGATATCCAATTTTTTAGTAACCCACTAGGCCCCAGTTTGGAACTTCAGACGGTCTGAATCAACTACTATCCAAGCTTAAGTAGCCTACTGCCTGATCGATTAGCTTCATACGGATAGACCTATCTAATTATTGGCTTCGACTCACTCCTGGCTGACTTAAAATTAGAGTTCATTTGAGCAGACGAACTCTGCTAAGCTTGGTGGTCAATAATCTAATAAGGTCCTCATGGTTTGGAATACGATCTAATTATTAAAAATGCTCTGCTCATTGACGGAACAGGAACACCAGGCTTTACTGGGGGGCTTGCGGTCAAGAACGGAAAAATTGCCGCGCTCGGCAATATTAATGGTACTGCTAAGCAGGAATTCGACGCTATGGGCCAGGTTGTCAGCCCAGGATTTATAGATATTCACACCCATTTTGATCCGCAGCTATGCTGGGACGGTTTGGCAACACCCTCAATTGAGCATGGCATAACGACGATCGTAACAGGCAATTGCTCACTAAGCTTAGCACCCATTCGGGATAGAGCTGGCGCCGATAAAATAATCAGTATGTTTGGTGTGATAGAGGACATCAAGAAAGCAACTTTCGATGAGGCCGTTCCCTTTACCTGGACCTCGTTTCCCGAATACCTTGACCACATCCGCCCTAACCTGGGTATCAATGTCGGTGCCTTAATCGGTCATTCTGCGGTACGCCTTTATGTGATGGGAGCAGCCAGCCAGCAGCGCACAGCCACACCTGATGAAATAGAAAAAATGTGCGCCATCATCGAAGAAGCCATGGCGGCGGGTGCTTTGGGAATATCCTCGTCCTATGTCGACATGGACGAAAATGGCGATCCAGTGCCCAGTCAATATGCTGACCTGAATGAAAAAATCGCACTGGCCAAGGCCATGGCAAAAAGTGGTCGTGGCATCTGGCAAATCGTTCCCTACTTCCCCGACCTTCAGCGAGAACTGGACAACATCCGAGAACTGGGTGAAATCAGCCTTGCCGCCGACATTCCCTGCAGTCTGCAACCGGTTTTAAGCTCACCGACCTCGCCTAAAGCAGAGGAAATCATTCAGGCGCTTGAAACAGAGCAAAAACGCGGCGCACGGGTTTTTGGTCAGGTCATGCCAAGATGCTTCGATCTGAATATGAGGTTGTCCGAAACCAGCATGTTGTTATTCTCTCTACCTAGTTGGAAAGCCATCATGGACCTTCCCAAGAGCGATAGAGCCGAGCGCTTCTCGGATCCTGAACAACGACAAATTCTAGTCTCGGAAATGAAAATGGCCGCTGGCATGGGGGGCGCTTTACCCTTTTTAACCGTTGGCAATGTCTATAGTGATGAAAACAAACAATATGCAGGGAGAAGCTTGGCGGAGATCGCCCAAAGCGAGGCTAAGGAAGTCGGCGAAGTGATTCTGGACTTGTCGCTGGCAGACAACCTGGACACAGAATTTCAACTCAAGAACGTCATTAATGCAGATAAAGCTAGCGTCGCCGAACTGATTAACCACCCCATGTGTCATTTTGGTGCCTCTGATGCCGGCGCGCATATCACCCAATTCTGTGGTACCGGAGACACCACCCATTTACTAGAACATTACGTCCGCGAAACCCAGCAAATGACCCTTGAACGTGCCATTCATCGAATGACCGGTGAAGTTGCTAAAGATTGGGGCCTTCACACCACAGGCACGCTTACCATTGACAAGGCTGCAGATATTGTCGTGTTTGATCCAGCAAAGGTTTCGGTGGGTCAAGAGGAGTTCGTTAACGACTTCCCGGGCGAGGCCCGGCGCTACGTACGCAGATCAACTGGCTATGATGCGGTCTTTGTCAATGGAGTACAGGTATATTCGGATCAGGGATACACCCAAGCTCGTCCTGGTAAAATCGTCTAACGATCCGAATTCCTTGACTCAAACATAAATGGCGCCAGTGAAGCCTGGGCATCAACGCGATACTTATGCCATCGGCCTCCGCCATAGTATGCTAGGCTACCAGGCTCCGCTAGACCATGACCGTTGTAGTAGGTTATACAATCTCGCAACGGGCGGGTATTCAAATCGGCTGTTTTACAGTGCTCAGCATACTCATCCTCAGATTGCTGTTGAATATCCACGACTGCTGCACCTTTATCCTGCATGGTTTTTAACATCCAGACGATGTAATCACCATGTTCCTCGATGGCATTGGTAAAGTTAAAGCTACCGCCTCCACCCTGTGGTCCGGAAACAATAAACAGGTTCGGGAAGTTGTGACTGTGTATACCCAGGAACGTTTTGGTTCCCTCCTGGGCCCATTTGTCTTTTAGCGTCTGCCCCTGCCTACCAGTAATCATATTAAAAGTAGAAGTCGCCATCCATTCGAAACCCGTTGCATAAATGAGCACATCAAGCGGATATTCAATCCCATCATGGACAACACCCTGCTCGTTAATTTCACTCACCCCACGAGGGGCAGTGTCAACCAGATTGACATGGGGCAGGTTGAAAGCAGGCAGGTACTCATCATGAAAAGTGGGTCGTTTACACCCATACGGATAGTAAGGCTTCAGAGCGGCTGCAGTTACCGGGTCCTCAACAATGGCGTCGACCCGGGCCCTTATCTGCTCCATTATCCTGAAGTTCGTGTCTAACTGCTTGGCTACCATCTCCTCCATTGTCAGCGGTTTGGCGTGTTTTTTTGCTTCTTTAAAGTCACTGACTTTACCGGCAAGATAATCGTCGTTGGCCTTCATGGCGGTACGACCCGCCGAAATTTTGGCAAATCGAGCCCGACGCTTTTTAGCCCATCCAGGTTCTTCTGCCCAGGTACGAATCTCCTCTTCGGTTGTTTCTCTCTGATCACGAACATCAACAGATGAAGGGGTCCGCTGGAAGACATTCAATTCACCAACGATTTTTGCAAGTTCCGGAACCATCTGTACCGCTGTGGCACCGGTACCAATAATGCCAACCTTTTTATCTGTCAAATCCAGATGATAGTTCCATCGTGATGTATGGAATGAATCCCCCTGGAATTTATTCATGCCATTGATTCGGGCCAGTTTTGGAGTCGTCAGTAAGCCATTAGCCAGTATCACAAATCTCGCTTTTATCTCATCGCCACGGTCCGTACTGACCATCCAATGCTGGTTTTCCTCCTGCCACAGGGTCTTTTCAACTGTGGTATGAAACAGACAATGCTCGTAGAAGCCAAATTTCTCTGCCATCTTCTGGCAGTACTCCATGATTTCAAATCCCCCTGCAAACTTCATGGAGGGAACGTATTGCATTTCCTCTAGAAGCGGAAGATAGCTATAAGACTCGACATCACAGGCGATGCCTGGGTAGCGATTCCAATACCAGGTACCGCCTACATCACCCCCTTTTTCACAGAAGCGGACGTCTTTGAATCCGGCTTGTTTCAATTTGTACCAAAGCAAAAGCCCGGCGAACCCAGCACCAACCACAAGGATTTCACACTGATCATGCAGCGCCGGCCTAGCTACCGGGGTCGTTGAATACAAATCATTGAGATAACTACTGAATTCACCCTCCATCGTAATATAGTCAGCTGCGCCTCTTCTCGCTTCCTTGAAAATTCGATATTTTTCCTGCTCTTCGGCATTGAAAACGGTGCCAGGTATCTGCGGAGGTAGCGTCTTCAGCGATTCGTCTTCTACCAGGGCATAGCCTCTACCCGTGATTTTTTCGGTCGACTTACCTGCTCGCGTATTAAAAATTTTTAGCCCGGTCTGAGGGTCTGTACGAATGGACATCTGCTTTTCCAACCTTATCTATATAACGCGGCTACCAATGCCGCCTGTGCACAGGGTAACTTGTCATTCTCAACAATGCACCCCAGCAGTCGTGGGAGCCTTCAAAGGCAAGGTCCCAGGTACGACCATGCTCAACCCGCAATCCGTTTCCGGCCCAGCCCCTCAAAAATTCAACCGCAAAAACCAGCCTAGCCCAATTAACTCCTCGGCTCTGGCTGACGGAACTTGGGCTAGGCCCAAACGGCCTTGTACAATTCAACGATTTCCTGCTTGCTAGGGACTCTCGGATTATTTGCCGGAGACCCAGAGGCAATAGCTTGGTCTGCCATGACATCAATGACCGAAAAATAATAATCTTTATCTACACCAAAGTCAGAAAGCGTTGGTACGCTAAGCTCATCGTTTAGAGCCTTTAGTTCCTGCACTAGTTTCTCATTCGCAATCAAATCTGAATCCGCCTGGCTGGCGATCTGCATGGCACGGGCACACTGAGCATATCTGGATTTCGCACCCGGTATTGAAAAAACAGTAATTGCCGGCAGTAGCATTGCATTTGACAGACCATGAGGCACATGGAAAAAAGCACCGATTGGTCGGCTCATACCATGCACTAATGCAACCGACGCATTCGAAAAGGCGACTCCGGCGAGCGTCGCACCAAGCATCATGGCTTGCCTGGCCTGTTTATCATCACCGTTATGGTAAGCACGACGCAAGTTAGGTGCAATTAATCCCATGGCCTGGATTGCCTGACTATCCGAATACAAGTTGGCTTTTTGGGAAACATAAGCCTCCATTGCATGAGTCAGCGCATCGATACCCGTATCGGCTGTGGTTCTTTGCGGCAGACTTAACGTCAATTCAAAGTCTACCAGAGCAGCAACCGGCATGAACCCCATACCCATACAAAGCATTTTTTCATCGACTGTATCATCGGTGATAATGGTCACCCTAGTCGCTTCAGAACCTGTACCTGCTGTAGTCGGTATAGCAATAATTGGTAGTCCTGATTCATCAACAATCCTTGGAACCATATAATCTCGCATCTGACCACCATACTTCCCCAGGATAGCGATCGCCTTGGCACTATCAATCGCACTACCTCCCCCAAGCGCTATAATCGAATCAAAATTTCCACTTCTCACTTTTTCTACACCGGCCAATATAGAAGCTTCAGAGGGTTCTGGCAGGGTATCATGGTAAACATCACTCTGAAGTAGGTATTCCTGCAAACGATTAACATAACCTAACTGGACCATCATCTTATCTGTCACTATAAGAGGCATGACACAGCCCAAACTTGCCATTACGTTACCAATTTCTGATAAGGCACCTGCACCAACCTGCAATAGCCTTGGTAAGATTATTCGGTTATTCATAGAGTTACGATCCAATTCAATTCAACGCCGTTTTTCTTTAAAATTGTAGCTTAATATCCTCTATATTATCAAAAGTGTGCTGAGGCACTTAACCATGCACACTTACAAATACTCCTAGCTTCAGCTTGCCTTTCTCCGGTAAAAATCTTCCGACCCGACTAACTTGTAAAATAATTCTTAACCCAACTTTATCCAGGGATATTTACGAAGACCTAAAACTCCGATACATTAGAGCCCAGAGCATTTGATAAAGAACGTGATAATACCCAGGTCAAGCAAGTGGAACCCAATCAACCTAAGATAACCATCTCTGGGCCAGCCCGGGAGTTATTCTGTGATGTACTCTTACAGGTAGGTACCCCTTGTTTTGCGCTCGGATCAATAATCCTATTTTATCAGTACCTGAACAACCAATTGGTTAGTATCTATATTCTACTCAGCCTGCCTGGATTTTTTGTTGCCACCTATGTTCTGCGATTTATGCAATCCAATTTCTTCCTCAAGTCGATCTGGCTTATTGCTTTACTCTTTAGTACCACTATCCTTTTGTACTTGAATCGAGGATTGTTTAGCCTGGCTCCGATTATTGGCTTCGTCACAATTGTAACCAGTAATCTTTTGATTTCGCGCAGTCTTTACTTGTGTGTGGTCGTAAGCCAGGTTGGTGCTGTCTGGGTCGCCTGGTACGCCCATGTCTACTCCCCGGATATCTATTCCCTGAACGCCGGATTTCTAGCCACCAACCTGGTTCTATCCAGGGCAGCAATCATCACGATTATATACCTTACCTATACCTTCGCCATGAGTAGGTTGCTCGAGCATCTTGATTTTGAATCAGAAGGTGTCGCCGAATCCCAACGCAAAGCTATCCAAAACGAGTTGGAAATTACTAACTTGTTAACGTTCGCCAATGCACCGATTTTTAGTCTCGATAACAAGCTGGCTATCAATGAATGGAACCACTCTTTGGAAATAATCACGGGCTATAACGGTAAGGAGGCTCTAGGCCGCGACCTAATAGCGAGTTTTGCCACAGAAGATTCCAGGAAATCGCTGACCAAGGTATTCAAAGATACTCTGCTAGGATTAGAAAGCACCAGCTTTCAGACCGCATTACTATCAAAAGCTGAGCAAAGAGTCGAGATATTGCTCAACACAAGTTGCCGAAGAAATTCAAATGGAGACGTGCTCGGTGTCCTCTGCGTAGGTCAAGATGTTACCAAGCTGCGGCAGCAAGAGGAGATGTTAATGCGTTCTCATAAATTGGAGTCAATTGGCCAACTTACAGGCGGTATAGCACATGATTTCAATAATCTGTTAACGATTATTCAGGGCAATATTGACCTGCTTCGAACTCGTTTTGCAGGTGCAAAAGACGATACTGAAGAAATATTAAGCGATGTCCATCATGCCACTGTACGCGGCGCTAGTTTGATTTCTCAATTGCTGACCTTCGCCGGGAAAAAAACCCTGATATTCACATCAATTGAGATGAATACAGTGATTCAGGATTCGGCACGAATGATTGCGAGAACTCTGGGTGGCTCTATTGACATTGCATTTCAATTATCGGATGAAGAGCTTTTTTGTAAAATAGATATAAGCCTGCTGGAAAGCGCCCTGATTAATCTTAGTATTAATTCTCGAGACGCCATGGCATCAGGAAAGGGTCATCTAATGTTCTCTTCTGGCAAAGAGATAATCGAGTTAGACAGAGCGAGGCAATTAAACATCGATAGTGGAGAATATGTCACTGTTTCCCTGACAGATAACGGTGCAGGCATCGCCCCGGAAAACCTTTCACGGATTATTGACCCCTTTTTCTCGACAAAGAATTTGGCTGAAGCCTCCGGTCTGGGTCTGAGTATGGTTCACGGCTTCACAAGACAGTGCAAAGGGGCCTTAGACATTCAAAGCGAACTCGGAAGGGGAACTACGGTCACTTTAATATTACCATCAGCCCCTGCTGGAACTATCGGCTCTAAACGACCTTAGCTGCCTGGTAAGAAACCAATTAGTCCCTAGTTGCCACTAACACTAGTGTGTTAACGAAATCACTATACAGACCAGCTAATCCTTGTGTATAACAACCCTCCTAACAGGCTTTAGACACAATGAACCCTGCGACTAGATCAATCCAACACACTGAGTCTCCACGAAAGACAAGCTATTTAGTGATTCCCGCAAACCAGCTTGAGTTTTCTCCACGATTCAGTGAGAACATAAACCGGGAATACTGTTTTGACTGGACACAAACGATTAACGCATCTTGATGACTCTCTCTGGCCGATATTCAGGTACACTCCAGCGAGTGGCCGTGCATTTCTCGCTACCCCCTGGAGGTTAGCTGCAGAGATGCCTAAAATAAATAAGAAAAACTATCTTCTGACCCGAGCCTGGAACAATGCCGCCTAAAATTAACTGGCCTCTATTTAATCAAGACATCATTTCCGAATTTCGAGCCAACAGGGGCCGTGTTGCCCAGTTTGGGGATTTACCTGTGGTAATTTTACATACCATTGGAGCTCAATCAGCCAAGGTCTATTTAATCCCCCTGGTTGCTGTATTATCAGATGGTCAGATATTCATTTTTGCTACTAACGCTGGCTCTCCCACACAGCCAGCTTGGGTATTTAATTTACGGGCAAACCCGACTATCACCGTCGAGTACGGAACCAGGACTTTGACCGCAACGGTATCCGAATTACCTCAGCAACAAGCAGATAAGAAGCTAGTCGCCCAGGCAAAACTCAGTTCACAGTTAAGGGACTACCTGAAAACATCCCATCCGCGGCGGATACCGGTGTTCAAAATAACGCCCACCTAAATGAGTTTTTATGCGATATTACTCAGAAAAAATAACACTTTGACGTATAGATACCTGTAGAACACCGTCCCGACCTACAATGATGGCACTTTAATACGGTCTCTGTTTTGACCCGGATACCCAGATCCTACCGGTGACTCGAACAGCATGCCGCACTGCATCTGATCATGCCAGGATGACGATAGGATTACTGAATTAACAACTATTGCAAATGCAGATTAATGGCTAAACATTAACCTCACGGGAACACTCATGCATTCGTCACTCGACCCAGTTAGCATCTGGATTACGCGGTCAGCCAGGGCGTATTTTCCAGCCCTCAACTGATGATATAAATCATGCGCAGGCGCATCGATAACCGCAGTGTAGGAGATTACCTTTCCTCCTCGAATCAGTTTCAGCACAGGTTGTTCGGGCAATTTTTGTATCCAATAATCGCTGCTACTACCGTGCTCAATCCACGCCTGATCACCACGATCAACTATCCAGACCCGGACACTTCTGTGTTCACCGTCCGCAATTGGTTTGCTTAATGTAACAACTTCACCACCTAATTCAGAAGCCGCATATACAATAGCAATAAACAATCCCACAGCACCAAAGAGTATCGCTACGAGAAAGTAAAAAAATTTCATCGCTATTTCCCTTAATCGAATTATCCGGCTAGTTTCTCTCAGTCTTTGACCCAGAGCTGACATTTTTATCCAATACCACCGATTAATAGCATCAATTTAAGAAATAATGGAAAGTATGGAACAAGCATAATATGCTTATCTGACGAGGTAACTATATATGTATCAATACTATCACAACCCTAATTACGACTTGCTGGTTATTCGACATTTCAATGATTTCATCGGAGCAGAATCCACCAAATCACTCATAAAGGTCACTCAGTTCTTACCACAAAAGCACATAAAAAGACTGAAGCATATCATCATCGATTTCAGGCAGGTGTCATCTGCGACCTTGTACGATACAGACCGAGCTCTGCATTCTTTATTGCATGCCCAGTTAGCCCATTTGCCTAGTAACCTAAAGCTCGTTCGGCTCTATGATAAAGCCAATCCAGCGACAGAAATTCTCGCCGAAAGAGTTACCCGGACCCTTGAACAGATTACGAAAGACCTTCTATCACCGATTGAACACTTTAGCGTATACAGTGAACGAGACGTACTCGCTCTGCTGGACATTCCCAAGGAGATGTTAATTTGGGCCGATGGTCAGTGGCTGCCCCCACCCGATAGCTAAAACCTCCCTGGGAAGGCCTCATCAGTGCCATGACCTAGGCTCCTTGGCTGCCGTTTTGAACTGAATTTGCTCTTTCCTTGAGCGCACTTTGCACCTCAGCATGGTAGGCCTTATCGATTCTATAGCCGGCATAAATAGCTGCTGCAATCAGCCCCCAGATCATTGCAAAAGGACCATCAATGATGCCCAGCGCAACTATTTTATCCGGATGAATCTGGCTGGCCGGAACGCCCTGTGGAAATTCAATTACATCAAGGGCAATGCCTGCCACTACATGACCTATACCATTGGTTACCTTTGCAAAAAAAGTTCGAGCGGAATAAAAAATCCCTTCCTGGCGTCGGCCAGTTTTTAGTTCATGGTCATCTGCAATATCAGCCAATGCAGACATCACGCTGATATTCAGAATCGACCCGCAAGCTGAGGCGATGGTGCCAAAAAAAATTACAAACACAACCAGCGTCAGTGTCGTGTTTTCCGGCGCAAGATCAAAGAGTCTCAATGTAACCGCTGTCGACCAGGAAATGCTTAAACCAGCAGCAGACCAGACGATAGCCCAGCGTTTTTCTATCAGTTGATGAACTCGCGCCGTCGCCATAAAGCCTATGGCATAACCAAACACATTCGACAGGATCAACAGACCTATTTGTTGATCGGTAAACTCCCAGTAAAAAGTTCCCATGTAAAGACCCAATGTCTCATGGGTGCCAATAGTGACTGAAAGGAAGAATAGGCCAAAAAGCAGATAACGATAATTCCGGTTTTTTAACGCGTCGGACATTTCTATAAACAGTTGCCGTAAGGAGAACGCAGGCAGGTCCTCTGGTACTTTTTTCATTCGAGGTATCTGCCTTAACGTGAGTGCTGCAGATGCCAGCATACTGACCATAATTAGGCTGATACAGAATACGACCACCGGGCTATAGGCTGACTGATTCATCCTCCCATTATCAAAAAATGGGAAAATGAAAAACCAGACCACCACATGCATCACAATGACACCGAGATATGTGAAAATATTGTTGTAGCTCATAATGGTGGTTCGTTCGATATAATCGTCAGTAAGTTCCGCCCCCATGGCTAGATGCGGCACGGCAAAAAAGGTCGAAAACACCCGCATAACCACCGTACACACAGTGAACCAAGCAAAAAGCTCCATTTCCCCCAGATTTGCTGGTGGGTTAAATATCAGAAAAATAGTAATCACTAGCGGCAGCGGGGCGACAAACATAAATGGATGACGCCTGCCGAGCTTTGAACGCCAACGATCTGAAATCGAACCTACTACAGGATCTGTGATCGCGTCCGAGGCAATGCCAATGGTGACAGCTGCTGCAGTCAGGGTACCCGACAGCCCTATAATCTGATTATAGAAAAAAAAGGTCAGGGCATTAAATATCCAATTTGACGCAGCCTCTCCAGATGCCCCCAATCCGAAAGCAAGCTTAGTCGACATTGGCAACAAAGGTTTTTCCATGATTACGGGATATCCTCAACCTGATTGAAGCAATAAATCACGTTTACGGTTCAGATACAAACCCAAGCGTTACCGCTGCACAGCCGAGTGCGTTCCAGACAGCCGAGACTAACTGCAGCGTCGAATGATCAAGGAAGTCACCAGCTTTAAAATATCGATGCTGTTACACCGTAGTTGTTCCCACACAGCAGCATAATCTTAAACGCTGGACTAATTATAGTGAGCACTAGCGTACCTATATATAGTCCAGCGCTTTGTAAAAGAGCATACCGACTGCAAAGCCTGGACGCCGCAAATAGCGGCCTCCTGGAAAGGTCCTGTGACCCATTCTAGCAAAGATATTAAAACGTTCGGAATCGCCAGCAATTGCTTCCGCGGTGATTCTCGCCATCATATGGGTCGGTGCCACGCCATGACCAGCATAAGCCTGCATAAAATAAATGTTATCCGCGAGTTTACCCAGTTGCGGCATCCGGTTGATGCCAATTCCCATCTGGCCGTCCCAGGCAAATTCAATACCCACAGATTCCAGTTCAGGGAAAATTTTCAGCATTTTCCGTCGCATGACCTGACTATAATTGTTCGGTACTAACCCGGTGTAGTTAGAAAGACCGCCAAACAGCAGGCGTCGGTCCGGTGTCATACGGAAATAATCCAGCGCCGTACGCGGATCACTAGCCGCTACATCCGCAGGCATAATCTTGCTAGCCAGTACCTCGCCAAGCGGTTCAGTCACCACGATACAGGTACTGGCGGGTAACATCTGTTGGGCCAGTTGAGGAACGAGTTCCCCCATATAGGCATTTCCGCACAGAATCACCCTGGCGGCATTGACACTGCCGCTATCAGTAAACAGTTTGACTCGATCGCCTTGCTGGATACTGACCACAGCTGACTGTTCAAATATCTGCGCCCCTGATGATACCGCTGCTTTTGCTTCCCCTAAACACAGGTTCATGGGATGGACATGACCGGCACCAGTGGCGTTATAAAGTCCGCCTAGATAGGCATCAGAACCTACAAATTCTTTTACCGAGTCCTGATCCAGCAGCTGAAGCTGGTGCGGGTAAGCCAGCGACTCCTGCTCTTTTATCGTGTTTTCCAACCAACCGAGGTGGCGCCTTTTTAGAGCCACATCACAGTATCCCCAGCGCAGATCACAATCGATCTCATACTTGCCGACTCTTTCGCGAATAATTTCCACGCACTCAATTCCCATGTCATGAACCGCTTGGACACCTTCATCACCAATGGAGTTTCTGAACTGCGTTGCATCGTGACCAATCCCACCGATCACCTGCCCGCCGTTACGACCCGTTGCCCCCCAGGCAATCCGATTAGCTTCCAACAGAACCACTGAATAGCCTCGCTCTGAAAGTTCGAGCGCCGTATTAACCCCGCTGAAGCCCCCACCAAGAATCACAATATCGGTGTCAACGTCTCCTTGGAGAACCGGGTAATCGCCCCCATCCATAGAGGTAGCGGCATAATACGAATCGGTATGTTCGCGGTTATTTTCAGGAAATTTCAATCCAAACATCAGCATTCTCATCGCATGAGAGATCCGACCTGTTCTCTCAGCCGGTTCATCTAACTGAACAGGCCAGTCAGGAGGTTTCGGACAAGTTTACGTGGCCGAGGCTAACATGTGAACCATCACTCAGAGAGGGGTATACTGGTAACGTGAGCCCTTCATCTGTTCACCGCACAAACCCTGGCAGCGCATTAGCAAGAGCCAGCGCTCCATCACGCACATTCAGGGGTTGCCGAGAATCTGCCTGAGACTCCTCTTAACCTGAATATCGTCAACATGTTCCAGCGTCAGACTGTTGCAGCCCAGGTCAATTTGAAATCGTCGCAGGGACAGCGCCAGCTGTTTAACAAGGCGATCGGAAACGACCGTCGTCGATTCAAGCCAGATATTATGAATACGCAGGTTGCTCGATTTCCTATCGGCCTTACAATCTAGCCGTCCAATGAAGGTATCGCCGAACAACATTGGCAGAGTGAAATAGCCAAATTGCCTTTTGGCACTGGGGAGATAGCACTCCAGCACATAGTTATAATCAAACAGCTCACGCAGGCGTCGACGATTAATAACCAAATTATCAAAGGGTGACAGGATAATGACACGCTTGTGTCCCAACTTGCCTGGCTGCTGCAATGCTCGACTCAGGCAGTAATAGGGTTGCTGCTGGTACTGGACAACAGCCACCTCACCAGTTTCCACCATCTCGCTTAAACTTTGGGCAATACAAGGCTGGATATTAAATCCTGAAAGCCGTTTAACCGCCGCTCTCGAATAAGCGATATCGGCCAACTTGGCAACACCGAGATTTGCCAGCATGCCACGGATGTAAAACTGACCCCGCTCAGCTTCTGTTGGTAGTCGTGTATCGATTCCTGCCGGTAGGACACGCTCGGTGAGATCATAAATTTTCTGGAAGCCTTTCCTTTCAGATATCATCAAATCCCCTGCCAAGAACAACCGCTCTAATGCAATTTTTGCCGGCTTCCAGTCCCACCAGCCGTTTCTCGATTGGCCTTGTGCTGATTCAAAATCTTTTGACCGCAAAGGACCTTCCGATCTGATTCGACTGAGAATGTCCTTATAGCCTTGGATCTCCAATATCCGCTTGTGCCGATAACCGCTCATGATCGGCAGGTAAAATCGATAGTCTCGCATATCCATATAGGCGGCAGCATGAGACCAGTACTCAAAAATACTTTTCTCGACAAATTGCAGCTGATGTAACATGGCCGGTGTATAATCTGGGATTCGGGTTTTCAATATATGGTGGTGAGCACGATCAACCACCGAAATGGTATCGATCTGCACGTAGTGCAGTTGCGTTATGGCACGTCGAGCTGCGCTGAGGCCGGAACCAAACGGCTTGGAACCCGTCAGACCATGACTATCCAGAACTATTTGTCGTAGCTGTCGGGTCGTTAATTCGTTCAATCCTTGCCTCTTAAGCCAGACTCATATCATCACATACTAGCATTCAAATGACTGTCACCCGCATTGACCGTTACTACCTATTTAGACCAGATCAGATCCCCGGTTTTGATTTAGAATCTGCCCTCCCCACCTGGGTAGCAGTACAACAATAAGGGCGATTGGAGAAGATTACTAATGCTAAGTTTACCAACCAACTAGCCATCCAGATTCAGATCAAAAAGCGGTCAGATCTAATATCCTATAGATCCAACAGAAGGTCATATCCGATAGTCGTTTTATCCCAGGGCAGTTATCACCCGCAGTAGCTACCAGCAATAACCACTAGCTTCAGCAGCTATACCAATCGTTCCTGCCGGATCAGCCGACCTTTTACCAGGGATCCAACTTCCTCCGTCGGAGGTTATCGGCGTACCGACCCAGATAAATTCCCTAAATTCAAATACCTAAATTTTTCGCCAATACGCTTTAACCAGCAACCAAATTCCTTTAGGATGTTGCACATCCCTGAAAAAGGGTGTGAAAAGCTATTGCTTAGACTAAGACATCAGGCTGCTGTATTTCGTTAAACACTCAGCGCCTATTACCGGGGAACTAAAATGCCAACGAAAACTACTGGCCAGAAAGCTACACCATTTCGACGTACTTTGTTAGCAGCAGGCGTTGCAGCAGCACTGGGAACATCAGCGAGCCTGGCTTTCTCTGCTGAGATTGAAGAAATTGTCGTCACGGCCAGACAACGATCTGAATCATCACAGGATATCCCCATGATGATTCAATCACTCACCGGTGAAGATCTCGAAAAGCAAGGCATCACCACCCTGGAAGATTTTTCCAGATTCGTTGCCGGACTCAATATCCAAACCTCAACGCCAGGCCAGAACACCATTGTTTTCCGTGGTGTGAGCGATGGTGGTGGGTTCCTGGTTGACCCGACTGCTGCGGTCTATCTCGATGAACAACCCATGTCACAAACATCCTGGGCACCTGATGTATACCCGGTTGATATCGCCCGGATCGAAGCACTAGCCGGTCCCCAATCAACCCTCTACGGTGCTTCTTCCCAGAGTGGCGCAATCCGGGTTATCACCAACAAACCTGACCCTGAAGCCTTTGAAGCCAATATTGGCGTGGGCATTACCCAGGTTGAAAATGGCGGTATAGGACATGACCTTGATGCTACCGTTAATATACCGGTGAGCGATAGCGTTGCCATCCGACTATCTGGTTTCAGTGCAGAAGATGCCGGCTTTATCGACAATGTATTAGGAACCACAGTATTCGACGATTATTTTGGCACCGGAATGGGTGGCCTCAAGGATAACAGCGCGCTGGTCGAAGACGAGATTAACTCAGTCGAATGGCAAGGTGCCAGAGCCGCTATCCGATGGCTCGTCAACGATAACTGGACTGCGACCTTAGGCACCAATTATCAGGACCTTAAAGCCAACGGCTTTGGTGATTATGATCCAACGGTGGGTGACTTGAGCACGGTCAAATTTGCTGACGAATATCGGACAGATGAATGGACTCAGACTAGTCTGGTCATTGAAGGTGATCTTGGCTTTGCCCAATTGGTGTCGGCGACATCCTATTATGATCGCGACTTTTTGTACCAACACGATACGCAATCTTATGCAGCCTACTTCCATTACAATTTTGGCCACTGCTATTACACCAATGCAGTCACCGGCGCTTGTGAAGGGGGTTTCCCCACGTATGATTTTGGCTTGGACCCCACCGGGTACTTGATCAATGATCAGTGGCACGAAAGCTTCACCCAAGAAATCAGGTTAACGGGTTCAACTAACCGGACTAACTGGACCGTAGGTGCTTTTTACCAGGATAGCGAAGAATTCTGGGATTTCACTACCTATATTGACGGCTATCGTGATTCGGCCGCCTTTGAAGCCTGGAGTTACTATTATCCCGGCCTAGCGCCAACCGATATCTGGTGGAACTCATTTCAAGGAACTGAGCGAACCGACAAAGCCATTTTCGGAGAAATGGAAGTTGACGTCATTGAAGATAAACTAACGTTGTTACTGGGTGGTCGTTGGTATGATGTCGAGCGGGAACTCAGTTACACCGTTGAAAGGCCTGATGCGCGAGTTGATCGACAGCTACCTAATCGGACTGCTAATGATGATGGCTTCATTCCCAAATTTGGATTTGAATTCAATGTCAATCAGGATGTCATGCTTTATGGGATCTATTCCGAGGGCTATCGGGTCGGTGGCACCAACCGCGGACGTGGAATCCCAACTCTACCGGTGGTGTACGAATCGGATATCATTGAAAACACCGAATTGGGCATTAAATCCCAATTCGCTGATGGCAGGGTACAGCTCAATGCGGTCTTTTACACCATGGAATGGGCTGATATGCAGCTAGAGGTCACTGACCCCAGCTTTAATCTGGGAGAACCCTTCCAAATTGTTGTCGGCAACGTCGGAGATGCCACCATTAAGGGTATTGATATCGATATGAAAGCCTTGGTCGGTGATAACCTTGAAGTTGGTTTTAATTTGACATCAATCACTGATGCTTATGTACAGGCGCCCGCATTTTATGACGAACCTCGAGTCGCCGGGGGACAAATTTCATCCGGCCTGGATCCAAAATCCGAGCTACCATTGTTCGCCGATGATTCTTATTCATTTTACGCCCAATTAACTGGCATATCGCTACTAGGCGGCGAGGGCACGCTTCGCCTCCAGCACAGTTATGTCGGTAACTCCCTTAACCAATTAACCGATGGCGGGGCCTCGCCGAGGCTTAACCAGGGTGATTATCGGATTACTGACGTTATATTCGGCCTTGAGATGGAAGGTTGGCGCGCCCAACTGATGTTACAGAATTTGGGTGATGAACGTGGGATCACTTATCAGGATACCCAGGACTTCGATACAGTTTGGGGACGACAAAGCTCGAATGTCACTCGACCTCGATCAATTGGGCTCTCGTTCAGGAAATACTTCTAAACCATTCATCACTCAGCGTTACAAAAAAGCACGTCACCGACGTGCTTTTTTTTTGCATTTCTAAGCGAAAGGCCAGACCTCAAGTCCATGGATAGCATTTCGAATATCCAATGAAAGGTTGACCGCGGTCAAGCGCTTGTTCGCCTCAAGGTCATACAAGCTAATCGTCGAGGGTGAGGACCCTGCAGCAATGAGGCGGTCATTAATCACGCATAATCCTCTGGCAAAGGCCTGTCGAGCGACCCTGCTGTCATCAACGCCTGCGTAGAACAATTCGTCTGGATCATAACTGATCACTTTGAACGCTGACTGCTCTCCTCCGCGAGAAACAAACCGCACCACATCATTACGCGTATCATTGAAAATAACTCCGCCCCGAAATGGCCTGGCATTATGAGTACCTGGCGGCAGGCTGCAATACTCAGTGACTTGCATCGCACTATCCAAGGCTAACAAAGCACCCGTGTTGAGGCCACTGAAAAAAATCCCATCGTTGGAAACGTGCACCATATTGATATGGTAGTCATTTGCAAACGGTGGACCGCCCCGGGTTAGCGGATCAAATCGCTGACCAACCCACTGCTGGCCATTACGCGAGATATACAACCCCCACACAAATGCTTTTGTTTCCAGGTTAAATACCAGCAGGCTATCAAAGCCGGTTGAAGTGAGTAGCAACAGGTGATCCCGACGGCTGATTTCATGGCAATGTTTAAGATATTCATTTCGATAAGAGCCGATTAATTTGAAGTCGCAGGAATAACAGAACAACTCATCGCTAGCTGCAATCCAGATTTCATCATCGGTAAATTCAATCCCCCTGAGTCCACGATCCCAGCCGCGTCCGGAAAAATCGATATCGCCCGCATTCCAATCAATCTGCTGTTCAACTTGCTGGGCATTAAAGTCAATCGTATAGACACCACCATGACTTTGACCTTTCTGGCTGCCTCGAACGACCGAGGTCGCGACCAGCTTAGGAATTCCTTTATCCGTCATATTCAACTCGATGTAAGTGCTTAGTCCGGTAAAACCGATGCAAGAATTTCACTCAACGGGTCAAGGTGCACCCCAAAGCGTTTCCAGGTACCAATCGACCCTTGATATATAGGTTGTCGAACCTGTTCAGAACTGGCGGTTCGTACAGCTCGTTTGGTTTCATGAAAATTAACGCAGCCACTCTCAAAAGGTAGATCGCAAAAATCCAGGATCCGGCGAACCTGGCTCTCCAGATCATTTACCACAGCCTCATACTGGACTCTGAGGACTTTGCCTGGCAGGACTTCATCCCAGTGTTGCATCAGGGAATCATAATTCAGGTAGAACTCACCCAATTCAAATAGATCATAGGTAAATGTCTGGCCCTTGGCAAAATGCTGTTTAAAACAGCCCATACAACTATCCATCGGGTGTCGGCGGGCATCGATTATTTTCGCATTAGGCAAAATAGTAGAAATAAATCCAATGTAGGCGAAGTTGTTGGGCATCTTATCGGTAAATCGTGCGGCTGAACCTCGATGACGCTGAGTCTGGTTCATATACTGCTCACCCAGCGCGGAGATCTCACTCAGCCCTAGTTCTGGGAATGAAACCGGGAAAGTTCGACCCAGTTCTTTACTGGTGACTGACTGGGCAATCATACTAATGTCAGGCAGTTCACTGGTACCATCAACCTGACTATGACTTGCCAGGATCTGCTCAAGCAAAGTAGAACCTGATCGCGGCAAACCAAGAATGAAAATCGGGTCGGCGGCCTTGCAACCGGCCCCCTGCGCCTGCATGGATTTACAAAACTCCTCACTGAAAGTCTGGCTCATTTTCTGGTGGGCAATCTCAGTCTGTACGGGGTCGTAAGCAATGGTATCGCGATGCGCTCGGTTGGCCAGGCTATAGTACTCGAAGGCTTTATCATAATCCTTGTTATCTTCAAATGCCTTTCCCAGAGTGAAGGCAAAGTGAACCCGGCAATCCACAGGCAACTTCGCTTTATCCAGGCGTTGCTGCATATCGATCACTTCAGCATCGTTAAACTTGAAGGTCTTGAGGTTAGCCAGACTGTAATAAGTTTCACCGAAATCAGGCCTGAGTTTTATAGCCTTGCGGTAAGCCTCTATTCCGCCCGTTTGATCACCCACCGTTTTCAGCACATGGCCCAGACCGATATGCGCTCCCGTCAGACCCGGGTCTAATTCAACGGCTCTTTGGTACGAATAAATAGCTTCTTCAGGTCTGGCAGCCATGGCCAGTGCGGCACCATGAAAATAATGCGTCAAGGAATTATTTTGATCCAGTGCCAGGGCCTGATCAAGGACTTCAACCGACTCATCAAACTGGTTCAACTCCTTAAGAACCGTTCCCAGGTCGTGCCAGGCAGCAATAAACCGGGGGGCTATTTCGTTTATACGCCTTAGTAAAGCTTCTGCATCTTCATAACAGTGAGCATTAATCGCAATTCGGGCTAACAACAGGGCAGCATTAACGTCTTTGGGATTAGTTCGAACCAGTTCCTGGGCTATTTTTTCAGACTGGCGGAATTTACCTTCAACAAAAAGTCGGGTGGCTTGCTCTAGCCTGGCTTGATGGGGAGAAAGCTCCATACTACGTGCTATCGCAGCTTCACTTTCTTCATTACGGCCCAGCATATTATAAGCACCACCGAGTTTGACAAATACACCCGCATTATTCGGCGTCAGTTCACTGGCCTTCTGCAAATGACCTAGCGCCTCGTCAGGTCGCCCGAGATTAAGCAACACGGCGCCTAGATCTTCATTGGCGCGAGCATGCCCAGGGGCTGCCTTTACTGCGCGCGTCAATAATTCCTCGGCCTCTTCCAATTTGTTAATGTCAGCGAGTATCGTTCCCAACAAGGCGATGAAATTGACATCGCCAGGGTCTTGACGAACCGCTTCACGACATAGACTCTCCGCCTCATCACGAGCTCCCTCTTTCAATAACTTGACGACTCTTTCGAACAGATGTCGGGGATGGGTTTCAGTTACCATTTAGCTAGGCTCTCCAAACTGCGTTTTCCATCAAAAATCAACAACGGGTTGGTTACCGATTTTGCCACAAAACTCAATTAACCGCATTCAGCAAACCCAGTTACCGCTTGTTGCCACCCCCCTCTTGATAGTAGGCTTGATATGTTGCAAGCAATCATCTATGCCCGTTACCACTGTTTTGCTTCAGCCACGTTTCATCAATAGGGCCCCACTCGAGTAATATGACTGAAGTTTCTCCTTCAAACCCCAACCCAGGCAATGCTTTTGACAGTTGGCAATCCCTACTGATCAGCCTGTATATGACCCTAGTCGGCTACGGCGTACTCGTTGGGATACCCGTGATCAGCACGGCTTGGGTCACCCTGCTGGGTTTTTCTGAGGTAGAGGTGGGTAGAGTCGCTGGCGCAGATCTGGGTGGTCTCTCTGCCGGCGCTATTTTCACGGCCCTCATCATCGCAAAAACTAATCGTCGGATCCTGGTTCTGGTCGGCATCACCATAGCCGTTCTCGCTAATGGCTTGTGCACTTATTATGTCGATTACGATAACGTTCTCTGGTTACGCCTGGCTGCAGGGTTTGGCAGCGGTATTTACACCGCGACTGCGGTAGCAGCCTTGGGGGCTAGAACAAACCCTGCCTATGCTTACAACATGATGCTATTTGCCTTCGCATTTTCCCAGGCACTGGAATTACAGGTGCTGCCAAAACTATCCATGAATGGTATTTACTTCACTTTTATCGGGTGCTTCCTGCTGACCCTCTTTTTTATGAAATGGATACCAAGGGGAACAGAAATCCAGGCCAAGCTCAAAAAGACTAGCCCTGCAGCAAACCTCGAAAATAACTCGGATACGAATTCGATGCCAATACCTGCCTATCTTCCCTGGTTATGTCTAACGGCGATTTTTGTCACCTACATTAACATCGGCGCCTACTGGACCTATATCGAACTGGCTGCACTGGCTGGTAACGCGACGCCTTCATGGATCAGCCAGGTCCTGGTCTGGGCTTCCTTTTGTTCCATTATAGGCTGCGCATTCGCTACTTTGCTCAGTAACCGGTTTGGCCTTGCCCGTCCTCTACTGGCGACTCTGGTCATGATGTCCATTATCGTAGGTATGCTGGCAAACGGTATTACTGATCAAAAATTACTGTTCAGCGTCTTCTGCTTTAATTTCCTGTGGATTTTTATCGATGTTTATCAGATGTCGACAGTAGCGAATATAGACCGGACTGGGAAATTTGCCGCCTTAATGCCAGGTGCTCAGGGCCTGGGGCAAATCGTTGGGCCCAACATTGCTGCCTCGTTGCTAGCCATGAACCTGGGCTATAGTGCCGTATTCATAATGTGTGCCTGCGCAGCAATTGCTGCCATGGTGCTTTACGCAGGTATGTACTTCAAACTGAGGAAAACGCAGCCTGAACTGGCCAATGCGAGCTGACCTTTATCAATCAGGTATGGCGTTTTTAACTAGGACTCTGGGTAACGAACAACCTTGCCACCGAGCATAACAAATTGAGGTCGCTCTAATGCCGAAATATCCTCAAGTGGGTTTCCTGAAACTGCAATAATATCGGCTAGCCTGCCTGCTTTAAGCGTACCGACTCGATCCTCCCAACCTAACATTTCTGCGGCCACGCTGGTTCCCGCCTGAATAGCCTGCATTGGGCTTAAGCCCGCTTCCACCAACGCAGCAAACTCCCTAGCGTAAACATGCGGCGCTATGGCATAACCTCCTAGATCGACACCCACAACAATTTTTACACCCTGTCGATGCGCCTTGCCTATTCTTCGCAACCATTCATCCCGGTAACTCAAATAAACATCATCATTTTTATCCTGGGCCAGCAATTTGTCTGTGCCAGCGTAATAATCTCCTACATAAATGGTAGGCACATAATAGGTACCGTGCTTTACCATCAATTCCATGGATAGATCATCGAGATAGGTACCATGTTCAATGGATCGAGCACCGGCTATGATGGCCTGGTTTATTCCGGCAGTGGCATGTGCGTGAGCCGCCACAGGCACATGGTGACGCCCTGCCTCAGCCATGGCCTCAGCGAGTTCCTGCGGACTGAAAGCAACATTCCTGGGATCATCACCCACCGAATGAAAAGCCCCCGTTACCATCAGTTTAATCCAGTCAGAGCCATACTTGATTTCGTTACGTATCGCTTTGCGAATCTCATCTGACCCATCGGCTATCAGGCCATCAGCAACAAGCGACTGCTCAGGCGAGAAATAATTGACGTCACCGCCACCGCCTGTAATAGAAATATAATGGGCCGCTCCGGTGATGCGCGGCCCGACAAAGACACCTTCCTCAATGGTCCTGCGAATGTCTTGATTACCATAATAGACATCTGCATCACCCATTACCCTGATCGTGGTCCAACCTTGTTGCAGCCACCGCTGCATGGTTTTTAACCCTAGCAAAGCTTTATAGGCAGAGGAGGCCTGCAGATGCGCATTTTGATAGTCGTCAAGATAAATGAGCGGGTGTTCGTGACTGTTAATCATACCCGGCATCAAAGTCATACCTTCTAAGCGTATCGTTTCAACTCCGGCAGGGACTCTTGCAACAGGAAGAATGGCTGCAATCTTCCCATTCTCGACTAGGATGGCTTCACCTGTAATCAGTTCGGATGCCTCACCGTCAATAATTGCATCAGCAACCAGGGCTATCGCCGTACTGCCTGCCACTGAAAAGCACAGACTCGATACTAATAATATAAACGTAACCATATATCTCATAGACGATTTCCTTCGGCAGCAACAGTATGATGTCTCAACGGGATAACACCCACGATACGTTGCTAGCCTTTAATTACCAGCCAGGTAGAGATACTGCCACTGGCTTGCCTAAGTTTCTACTGATTATGAAAGATTACTCAAGCACCAACTAAGCACGGCTGTTTCACGCTAAGTCTCTCTATGGCAAGATGAGGCAGTAAAATTCACTCAAGGTCAGGGACATGGAGATTGGCATACCACTGAAGGAACTAGGTGAGTACGATATCAACCCCCTCAAAGAAACTATTCTGGGCCTACCCGAAGAAACCTGGTTTGGGAACCAGTATCGCCAGCACGAATATGAGGTCCACGAACACACTCAGTCTATCGTCATGGTGTTTACCGATGGCTCCAATTGGCCGAATATAGAGGTAACTCGTGAAAATGGGTGGGATCTGCTAGCAGAGTACGCGGTACCCTTAATGCATCAGATCCTAAAAGATCATTATCCTCCTGGTGGAACTATCATCCGAGCGATGGCCGCCAGACTGACTGCAGGCGGCATTATCAAACCCCATCAAGATGCCCATCCATCATTCCACCTCGGCCATCGCATCCATATTCCGATTTACACTAACCCACGTGTACGCTTTATGATTGATGGCAGACCTCAGCGCATGGAAGTAGGAAAAGCTTACGAGATAAATAACCAGAAAAAGCATAGCGTCATGAACAAAGGCTCAGAAGGTAGAATTAATTTCATCTTCGACTATGTCCCACCATCGCGGGTAGACCGTCGAGGGGACACTACTTCGGATTAATCTTTCAAACTGGCAAAAATGTACCAGTACCGTTTCAAGACCATACCAGGTCTTTGCCTCCGCTAGGCTCCACGAACTATATGCTTAGGGAATGCATTAGCTAAATATTGCTGGGCAACCTTCTTAGCCTTTAACCGGCTCAACTGTTTGGGAGCCAGTAACAGATTCAACCAGAGCCCATCAATCAATGCGATATACCCCGCCGCCAAAAACCCTGCATCAAGGTTCAAATAACCGCCTTCTCTGATAGCATGAGCAAACACCTGTTCTATTGCCTGAGCGGCTTCAGTGTCACTCAGTGAACAGATTTTCTGGTAGGTCGGCCTGGAATTAGCTTCGCCATAAAATGCAAACCAGACTGCCATTTTAGTCTCTTTAGTGACCTCACTGCTGAAATGGAAGTCGAGTAACGCCTGGATTTTTGCAGCAGTATTGACAAAAGTATCACTTTCGAGAATTTTTCGCTGGCCCCTGTTATATTCATCTGTAACATAAAATAAGGTCTCCTTTAGCAGATTTTCCTTACTTTCAAAATGCAGATTAGCTATCCCTATACTTAACCCCGCTTCCTGGGTAACCAGGGCCATTGTGATGGCTGACAAGCCATGTCGAGCAATGCAGTTTATAGTTGCGTGAATCAATTGCTCCTTACGGACTTCCTTGGGGAGTATCTGCCGCTTTTTTTTTGTTTTCACTGATCACTCTCACTGAACTGACCTGTCTATGACGCAGGCCTGAACACCTGAACAGCCTGACTTTATTGAACTCTAAGCCAGCCTTCAGTGGAGATCAAGATAATGAATGAATATTTATTCACTCAAATATGGACAGTCTATAATGAGCATGTCATGCTCAGTTTCTACTAAATCAACCAAACTCGACATTTATTGGAGAAGCGGGTGAACAAGTACGATGCAATCGTCATTGGTGCTGGCCATAACGGCTTGACCAATGCATCTTATCTGGCAAAAGCAGGCCTCAGCGTCGCTGTACTGGAGCGCAATCCCTATATCGGTGGTGCAACCGTCAGTAGAGAACTTCATGAAGGCTGGATCTACTCAAACTGCTCTTATGTCTGCAGTTTACTGCGCCCTGAGATTACACGGGATTTAGAGCTACCCCGCCACGGTCTGCAGGTAGTTCCTTATGGCGGTAGTACTACCTTCATGCGAAATGGCGATTACCTCGGTAGCTACTTTGACCACGACAGGCAATACAGAGAGTTTGCTCGTCATTCAAAACGCGATGCCAATGCTTACGATCGCTATAGTGCTGACGTACTCAAGCAAACTAGATTGATTCGACCATTTTTGCTGAAAACGCCACCCGACCCGACGTCTTTGAAACTCCGAGACCTGAAAGATCTGGCCGATTTTGCAGGCTCATTCCTGCATATGGGCGAAGAAGGCTTAGCCGATACCATCCGCTTCTGGACCAAAAGCGTTGGCGATTATTTAAACGAATATTTTGAGACAGATGTTATCAAGGCCCATCTCGCCGGTAGCGGCATTATTGGTACTGCCCTCGGGGTATTTTCGCCTGGCACTGCCTACGTATTGCTACACCACTATATGGGCGAGGTGGATGGAACTGTCGGTGCCTGGGGGTTTGCCAGAGGTGGTATGGGTGCTGTATCGGCAGCCTTGTCGAAATCTCTACAGACTTTTGGTGGTGACATTATCTGTGATGCTAATGTCGACAGAATTATCGTTAAAAACGGTAAAGCTACTGGTGTCGCATTAAAAAATGGTGATGAATACCAGGCTCCGATCGTGGTTTCTAATCTCGACCCGAAACGTACTTTCCTGGATATCATGGAAGCAGAAGACCTGCCAGCAGAGGTGGTCAAGAAAGCAACCAATTTCAAAATCAGAGGCTCGTCCGGGAAACTCAACATCGCGCTTGATGGCGTCCCTAAATTCAATGGCCTTGACCTAAATAGTCCACTGATGATTGGCGATATGCATTTCTCGGATTCATTAACTCGCCAGGAACGCGCCTACGATGACTGGAAAGATGAAACCTGGTCAAAGGACCCCTACCTGGACATGACCATGCCGACCATGGCTGACCCAACCATGGCGCCGCCAGGCAAGCATTTTATGTCCGTATTCGTCCAGTATGCGCCTCCAAAAATAAATGGCCGAGAATGGACCGACGAGGATAAAGCGGGTTTCGAAAAAACGGTATTGGACCAAATCGGCAACTACAGCCCCAATTTCAAGGACTTAATACTCCATTGTGAAACTCGTACGCCAAGAGAAATTGAAGCCGAGGTCGGACTCACTGAGGGGAATATTTTCCAGGGCGAACTCACCTTTGATCAATTACTGTTTAATCGACCATTCCCCGGCTATGCTCAATACAGGGGTCCGGTAAAAGGCATGTATATGTGTGGATCAGGCACTCACCCCGGCGGGGGTGTTATGGCGGCACCAGGAGCCAATGCAGCCAGAGAGATTTTAAGAGATCTTCAAAAGCCGAATATCATTCCAGAGGGCTATGCCGATGACTAACTACGATGCCCTTATCATCGGCGGTGGACACAATGGCCTTATTTGCGCGGCATACCTGGCAAAAACAGGCAAAAAAGTGGCTGTACTTGAAGCCAAAGACACCCTCGGAGGATGCGCTTCGACCCACGAAATAATACCGGGATTCAAGGTTTCTGGCTGCGCTCAATGGTTGCACCAATTATCCCCGGATATCACTAAAGACCTGCAACTGGATCTTCACGGTTTAAAATACGCAGCGCGCAACCTGCCTACGATCGCTTTAGGAGAAGCAGGTTCACACATCACTTTAGACGGCGATGGTGTAGAAGGCTCGGGAATCAGCGCCGAAGACCAGATCGCCTACAAGCGCTTTCACGGCAAAATGCTTAAATACGCGAAGCTGTTACGTACAGCCTACGAACAAAGACCGCCAAAACTAGTCGAAAGCAACTGGGCAGATCGACTAACTCTGCTCAAGTTGGGTCTAGGCATGAAGCGTATGGGTCGAGACGATATGAGCGATTTTATGCGGCTTATCCTCATCAATATCTATGACTTAATGAAAGAATCTTTCGATAACCCCCTTCTACAAGGCGCCATTAGTCTTGATGCCGTTCTAGGAACCGCTTTAGGCCCCAGATCACCCAACACGGTATTTAGCTATCTGCACCGTCAGATTGGTGAAGTTTACGGCTATAGAGGCGTTTCCCAGGTTGCTGGAGGTATGGGGAAGGTCGGCCAGGTACTGGCCAGCAGTGCCAGAAAAGAAGGCGTGGATATCCGTATATCAGCCAGGGTCACCCGTATTAACCTGGAAGGCAGCCGAGTTGGCGGTGTTACTCTGGAAAGCGGTGAGAAACTGTTTGCGCCACTGGTTATATCTAATGCTGATCCGGTCACCACATTTGCATCCCTGCTCGGGTTTGAGAATATGGAAGCAGGCATGGCTCGACGCGTATCGCAAATCAGAAACAACAGTGGTACCGCAAAATTACACCTGGCCCTGAAAGGTCTACCCAGATTCACCGGCGTTAGCGATGCCGAACTGGGTAACAGACTGCTGATCGCGCCTGATATGAACTACCTTGAAAGGGCTTTTAACCCCATCAAATATCGCCAATACAGTCCTGCACCGGCACTAGATATCAGCATAGCCAGCATCAATGATCCAGATCTGTGCAAGCCGGGCAATCACGTGTTATCCGCACTGGTTCAGTATGCTCCGTATGCACCCGACGGCGGCTGGGAAGAACACAAACAAACCTTTACCAACATAGTCATTGACCGCATCAATCAATATGCTCCTGGAATCAAAGACCAGATAGTGGCTTCAGAGCTTTGCACCCCCGCTGATCTAGAAAAAGATTATGGTATGACGGGCGGGCAATGGCATCACGGCGAACTATCCATTGATCAGGTATTGATGATGAGGCCTTTCCCCGGCTGTTCACAATATGCAAGTGCAGTCGATGGCTTGTATCTGTGTGGAGCAGGGGCGCATCCCGGCGGCGGTGTCATGGGCCTGGCAGGCAAGAACGCCGCCGCTGAAGTCATCAAACGAGGTAACCAAGCATGAGCGAGTTAAGTAATGACACGATGCTGCTTGAAACGCCTTTTCACTCTCGAATCAAGGCATTATGCGGGTTGAATGATTGGGGAAACTGGGCAGGCTATACCACCCCCAACGCGTATTTCGATGTTGAACTTGAGTATTTTGCCTTACGCAGCACAACGGGTGTTTTTGACCTGTCACCGATGAACAAATACCGGTTAACAGGCCCTGATGTTGAAGCCTACCTGAATCGTTTGATCACGCGAGATGTCTCGAAAATTGGTATCAATCGCGTCGGCTACGCTATCTGGTGCGACGATGCCGGGCAATTGCTTGATGACGGAACCCTCTTTCATCTGGGCAAGAATGACTACCGTCTCTGCGCCTATCGGCGGGCCACTGACTGGTTACAATGGTGTGCGCTAGGCTTTGATGTCAACATAGTCGATGAAACAGATGAGGTTGCCGGATTGGCAGTACAAGGCCCAACTTCCTGCTCGACACTGACGGCGATGGGACTGACTGGTCTGGAACATCTCAAACCCTTTGGCATGAAAAACTATGAATTCGAAGGCGAAGTCCTCATGGTCAGCCGAACGGGTTTCACCGGAGACTTAGGCTACGAAATCTGGATAACACCCAACAAAGCAGAATTGCTATGGGACCGCTTATTTGAAGCAGGCAAGCAGTTCCTAATTAAACCAATAGGGTCTTATGCGCTTGATATTGCACGAATTGAAACCGGTTTTTTACAAGCCGGCGTCGATTTTGTTTCTTCAGAAGAAGTCATCCGTCCAGGTCGCTCGCGCAGCCCCTTTGAACTTGGCCTGGCCTGGTTAGTCGACTTTAATAAACCCCTGTTCAATGGCCGAAAGGCGTTGCTTGCCGAGCGAGACAAAGGCTCTCGTTTTCGATTCGCTTTCCTCGATATCGACGGCAATAAACCGGCAGATCACTCCTTCATCCTGAAGAACGGCAAACAAGTCGGTACGGTAACCTCAGCTGCCTGGTGCCCAACCGCCAAATCCAATTTGGCCTTTGCCCAGCTTGAAATGCCTCATGGTGCCGTAGGCGAGAAGTTTATCGCTGAGATTTACTATCAGCGGGAATTGCACTGGACCCGACTACTCGCTCCCTGCACCGTCATTGACCGTCCGGTTTTTAACCCTGCTAGACGGCGGAAAACACCCGCCATCGCGTTTTAATTCCATAAAGACATGATAAAACCAACTGATTCGGCGCATTAGGGGCCTTAACTCAGGAACAATCACCATGACAGTTATCGCAACGGACGTCACTGATTCAGAAGATAGACTGGCAGCTAGACTAACCGAAGCAAAAAAATCTCCGGATCGCGGCATCGACAACTACTTCTACCGCTCTCATCTCGTCTACCAAAGAGAGCTTAACCAATTGGTTTTTCGCAGTTGGGTGTATGCGGCTCACATCAGCGAAATCCCGAATCCGGGCGACTATCAGTTGATCTCCATTGGCGAAGACTCCATCATCATTTCAAGAGACGCTCAGGGTGATATTCATGCCATGCATAATATCTGTCGTCACCGGGGATCACGGGTCTGTGAAGAACAAGCGGGAAATCGAAAAACATTTGTCTGCCCTTACCACGGTTGGGTTTACAACATCGATGGCGGCTTAAAATCAGCTCGAGAAAGCCACGTAATGAACGACTTTAACGCCCAGGAGCATGGGTTGAAAAAGGTTCGACTGGCTGTGTTCATGGGACTGATTTTTATCAATTGTGATCCTGATGCAGCTGAATTTCTTGGCCCTCTGGAAAATATCCGTCAACCCTTGGGGGCCTACCAGCTTGAAAATGCCAAAGTAGCTCACAAGCAAACCTATAGAATAAGCGCAAACTGGAAGCTGGTTCTGGAAAACTACCTGGAATGTTATCACTGCGCGACTTCCCATCGAGCCTATGCGCGTGCACACACGCTAAGAGATCTGGATCAAAAGGTCGCCCATGTGGTTTCTGCCATGCTCGAGCGTACAGAGGAAGTCACCGGTATCGAAGGCATGGGAACAGCCTATGAAAAGGTCTACCTTGATGCCGAGGGTTTTGGAACCTGCGTATACACCAGTCGGTATGGGTTGTTTGATGGCTATTGGACTGGCAGTAAAGATGGCAAACCACTGGCACCGTTAATGGGTGATATCAAAGGTTATGACGGCGGAGTCGGTGATTTTCAAATGGGCCCGCTCAGCTTTATGCTAAATTACCCTGATCACTGCATTATGTATCGATTCCTTCCAGAAACCCTAACCTCAACCAATATGGAACTAACCTGGTATGTTAATGGTGATGCCATTGAGGGTCAGGATTATGACAAAGATGAGCTCATCTGGCTCTGGCATCAGACCAGCCTGGAAGACGAATACATCATTACCCGCAACAGCGAAGGGGTTAACTCCCGATTCTTTGAACCCGGACCTTTTCATCCCGAATTTGAAGCCAGTATCAGCCAGTTTAACCGCTGGTATCTGGACACCCTACAAAACAGTATTCCATCCCAAGAATAACCGCTTCTTGCCGATTCAGCGCAATGTGTTTTCCTGATTTCCTTAGGTTACGCGATAGACTCGTGCAGCGGTATCGTGCAGCAGCTTCCCAATGACTTCATCCGATAAATCTGTTAACGCTTGCTGCGCATAGTCCGAGGGACGAACCGCGATGGTCGCCGGGCCGGGAGACATGGAAGTTGGATGAGGAAAATCAGTCTCATACATCAGGTTATCCGGGTACAGTTCAGCCGCCCGTGCCAACACCTCCTTTTCAAACCAGAAACAGGCAAAAATCTGTCTTCGAAAATACTCGCTGGGTAGCAATTCATATTCCGGATGTTCCGACACCACTCCCGCATTGTGCCACTGCCAGTCCAAGGCCTCCAACAGAGAAGGAATCCAACCCACACCACTTTCAACTGAAACAAATTTCAAGGTGGGGAACCGATGACAAACGCCTCCACAAATCAGTTCCGAAATGCCAAGACTATTACCAATGAAGGCGAGGGCCGAATACCGGGCAAATTTTGCTTTCCGGCCCATAGATCCACCCCTGGGTGAAAATTCACCCTCCTTAACCCCAAGCGCAGCCTGTCCACCAATATGAAAACTGATCGGCAGGTTCAAGCTCTGCGCGCACTCCCAGATTGGATCCCAGTGAGAACTGGATAGATCCGGTTGTCCGAAATCCTGGGGTTGGCTGGGGAAAAGCACTGACCTATGCCCTAATTCCGAACAACGCATAACCTCAACGACGGACTCAGCCACATCCCAAAAAGGTAGCGCACACACTGCTAACAAACGATCAGGGCTGGTACTGGCCCATTCGATGAGGAAGTCATTGTAAGCCCTAACACAGGCTTGTTTAAGATCACTATCCTGCATTTTTAAAAAGTTCTGGGAACCAAAACCACCTACATTCGGATAAATCACCTGAGCAAAAATGCCCTGCTCATTCATGTAGGTTAATCTGGCGTTTGCATCATAGGTACTGGCATCAATCTCCTCGAAGGTAGCCGGAAACTCGTTGGGGGGCCGGCCGTTAAAACCCGCCATCGATACGGCACCTGGAGGCAATCCGCGTTTTCCGTTAATCACCCAAAAATCACGTCCCTTGATGCGTTCTATGTGAGGAACAAGATCATGCCATTTAGAAGCTATACGAGAAGTCCACAAATCCGGTGGTTCAGTAATGTGGGTATCGACATCAATTACAGCGTATTCGGAAAAGTGCTTCATCATTAGCTCCTTAAAAATACCGGGTTAATACGAACCTGATCTCAAGCTGCCTGGCTTGAAAACCGTTACTTAATAGCCGGACCCCATGGCCGCACCACCCTAACCTGATTATTTAAGACCGTGTTGAGATCGATTCATTTCTACCCTACTGTTTGCAACGAATCGGATCAAGAGATCTACCACCCTCCTTTCTTGATCCTGCCCACTGGGCCAGGTCAAAAAGACGGTCGAAAGAGTGTAATAGTTGACAACACTAGCCTCATTCAATTCGACAATACATTTCCAGACTCATCGATGTCTCAAGAGTGATCACTCTTGAAAATACCCTTAACTCTGTTTGAATCGAGACCTATTCATCATTTTATCCTTGTCATTACTTCTATCATGGGCAGGCTCAGATAAAAGCAAAGGACGAAAACAGGCGCTGGGGGTGCCTTATGGCTACGAAAACGGCCATAATAAAAAAGGGCTAGCGTAAGAAACAAACCCGACTCGCCCCTCAATCAGATTGTATTTTTTTAGAGAAGTTTATGGCTAATTATTTCCTGGTAAAAAACCAAGAAGGTGATCTGCTCAGAGCCAACGCAAACAAACCGGAATTCACATCGAATCTGGATGACAACTGCATCTGGTCTTACCAAGATAATGTCTTATCCTGCGCAGGTAACGGTTTTAAATTGAGCTACCAACCCGGCGAAGAGATCCAGCATCAAAGCACCAGCCTCTGTGCCAGCTCAACCCAGTTGCCGTCTGAACACCTGGCGGAGCTTCACAGAGATGGCGTTACCATACTCGACAACCTGCTTAATGCAGATGCTATCACCCGAATTAAAACCCAAGTTGCACAACGACGCGCACTCAACCACACCGATGAGAGTCCTTTCGATGGCTTTTTCTGGATGCAAGGCGGCCTGCACTGGTGTCTAGACCTGGTCCGAGCCGTTAGCAACCCAGTGGCCCTTTCGGTCATGCAAGAATTCATGCAGACCGATCAAATCCACTTCAGTCATCCGCCCGTTATCACCACTCTCAAACCAGCCAAAGAACTCTTGGGAACCTTTCCGGATGACGGCTGGCATGCAGACTACCCCTATCATCCAGGCGTCTTCCCCGATGAACATTGGCCTGACGAGCCACCGCTCGGCGTTCAATTTAATATCTGTATAGATCCATTTGAGAAGGAAAATGGCGGTACCCAATATCTTCCGGGCTCTCACCACCGACGCCACTGGCCACCTGCTGAATTTAACCAAGGTGGAACCCGCATGGGCAAGGGCTTACACACAGACGTGAAACAATTTGAAGCACCTGCAGGCTCAGCTATTCTGTACGACTCGAGAACCTGGCATCGGCGATGCGATGAGGCCAATGTCAGTGGTAAAGATCGTATTGCTATCCTCAATGCAGTTACGCCTTCGTGGGTGCTGCCCATGTCCGACAAAGAAGCGGCCAGCGACAGCTACCAAACTTCCGAAATTTTTAATCAGATCTCAATGCGAGAACGACAAGATATCGATAGACTCTTCTGTCAGGTGACATCCGCCACTCCTGCCGGTACACCGATACTAGGGCAACGAATTCCTCGAGAGAAAAGGTGAACCCTGAAAGGTTGAATAAGAGC
>Ga0206679_10000035_pt1 | contig 94013 bp, 90 predicted proteins | sample M110012015metaG_FD_155464 | JGI IMG/M metagenome (GOLD analysis project Ga0206679, IMG submission 155464) | Ammonia-oxidizing marine archaeal communities from Monterey Bay, California, United States - M1 100m 12015 | ecosystem: Environmental > Aquatic > Marine > Intertidal zone | place: USA...
AGCCTCTTGAGCAGGAGCAGGAGCAGGAGCAGGAGCAGGAGCAGGAGCAGGAGCAGGAGCAGGGCCAGGAGCAGGGCCAGGAGCAGGGCCAGGAGCAGGGCCAGGAGCAGGGCCAGGAGCAGGTTGGAAATCTTGAGCTGCAACAGTGGTCGGGATCATGACCGTCACCAGAATTGCAAGGAGGACCACTCGGATTGTCCGTCGTCCTACTGATCGCATAGTTGCTCCCCCCTCATCCTCGTTCGGGATTACCGCGCGAGGATCCTTTATTTTGTTCTGGCCCGTGTAAACAACCTTCGCATAGGGCCTTAGTCGCGTCCAACCGAACGCTGTCTTCCAGGTGTGATCAGAGCACCTCGCGCGTGTAGCGGACCACCGCCTCGAGTTCTTCGGGGTCGTACCGGCCGCTGAAACCTGGCATGGAACCCTGTCCATCGGTCACCACTTTGACCTGGTCGGCCAACACTGGGTACCGAATCTCCACCGAGACCAGCGACGGCCCCCTTCCCCCGGAGCCGTCGGAACCGTGGCAGGACGCGCACGCCTTCCCCCAGATCTCCCGACCCCTTACCAGAGCGGGATCTGCCGACCCGTCGTCTGCCCCGGGAACCTGTGGGGGGCTGGCACAGGACGCCCCGAGAACGGCCAATAACAGGAGCAGAGCGCGGTGGGGTCGCATCGAACGTCGACGATACTGACGGTATGGGATTTGACCCGCGACGCCCCCACCACCGGCGCCCCAGCGATGTCCTCTACGTGGGCGCTGCCGTCGTCGTGGCTGTACTCCTTATCGCCTGGACGCTCTTCCTGTGACCTGCCAACCACCGACCGGCCACCCATGCTGGGCGACCTCCTGAGATGGACAACCCCGAGATCTTGGGCGAACTGGAAGAGCGTTTCATCCATCCCTACCAGGCCACCAAGACCTACCTATGCCCGGGCTGCAACCGGGAGATCCCGCCGGGACTCGGACACGTGGTCATCGTCCCTGTGGACGTGCCTGACATGCGTCGCCATTGGCACCGGGGCTGCTGGACCAGACGCCGACCCGTCGAATCGCCACCATGGCAGCGACCGTAGAGAACAGGATGTGGCGGCGACCCTCAGCGGGCACGCCGCAGCGGGATCAGAACTCCCGCTTCTCCTTGACCTTGGCACGCTTACCGATGCGGTCGCGGAGGTAGTAGAGCTTGGCCCGACGGACGTCACCGCGGGCCCCGACCTCGATGCGGTCGATGATCGGTGAATGGACCGGGAAGGTCCGTTCCACGCCGACGCCGAAGCTCAGCTTGCGTACGGTGAACGTCTCACGGACCCCGCTGCCCTGACGGCGGATGACCACGCCTTCGAAGAGCTGCACCCGCTTCCGGTTGCCCTCAACAACACGGACGTGCACCTTCAGGGCATCGCCGGCGTTGAAGTCGGGAACGTCGTCCCGGAGGTTCTGGTGATCGACGAGATCGGTGGGCTGCATGGCTCGTCCTCGAGAGGCTCGTGGCCCGTCAGACAGATCGGGCCGTTCGTGGTTCCGTCCCGGAACGGGAGGAGACCGATCGGCAAGCATACGGCCATCGACGGTGGACGACACCGGGACGACCGACCGCCCGTTGTGCCGTCTGGCTCAATGATTCGGGTGAGGTGTCCCGAACTCGTCGAGAAGGTCCTGGTCGGCCTCGGTGAGGCCGCCACGCTGTTCGATCAGGTCCGGTCGTCGCTCGATCGTGCGGACCAATGCTGCGGCCCGGCGCCACCGGGCAACCCTCGCGTGATCGCCCGACAGGAGCACATCGGGAACGGACCAGCCCCGGAACTCGGCCGGGCGGGTCCAGTGCGGGTACTCCAGAAGACCGTCGGTGAACGACTCGTCCTCCGGCGAAGCGCTGTTTCCCAGCACCCCGGGGCGAAGCCGCGCCACGGCCTCGATGACCGCCAGGGCAGCTAGTTCGCCGCCGGCCAACACGTAGTCGCCGAGCGAGAGCTCGTCGTCACACAGCTCGGTTCGGATCCTCTCGTCTACCCCCTCGTAACGGCCGCAGAGCAGCGAGAAGCCATCGAGGGCGGCGAGTTCCACGGCTACCGACTGGTCGAAGCGTCGACCGGCCGGGCTGAGCAGGATCAGCGGTCGCGGGGGTTCGACGAGTTCGACGGCGGCGAAGACCGGTTCAGGCATCATCACCATGCCCGCTCCCCCGCCGAACGGACTGTCGTCGACCGTGCGATGGACATCGGTGGCAGCCATCCGCAAGTCGTGTGCCCGGACATCGAGGTGGCCTGCGTCGGAGGCCCGGCCCAGGATGCTCTCACCTGTATAGGCCCCGATGAGGCCCGGAAAGAGAGTGAAGACGTCGACACGGAGCGTCATGGCGTCTGGTCCGGATCAGCGTCCGAGCCAACCTCGGGATCAACGTCGTCGCCATCGAGGAGGCCGACGGGCACGTCCACGTCGATACGAACACCCGGCTCGAAGGCCGTCAGGAAGACCAGCGGGACCAGTCGGCCATCGTCCAACTCGAGTAGGTCGCTAGCCGGGTTTTCGAGGACCCCCGTCACGACACCGTGCTCGACCCCGTGCTGGTCCACCACCACGGACCCCATCAACTGGTGGATCCAAAGCGTGTCGTCGTCCGGGTCGTCGATCGGCGGCGCACTCAGCGCCACCCCACGCCACGCGTCGGCAGCCTCACGGTCGGGAATCCGGTCAAACCGGACCAGGTGCCGATGCTGGTGGGGTCGACTCGACTCCACCGTGATCGCACCGCGGTCGGTCTGGAGTTCGGCTCCGGGCGCGAGGCGCTCGGTGCGGTGGGTTATCAGGCTGACGACGACCTCCCCGCGCACCCCATGGGGCTTGTCGATCCGGCCAACCTCGAGCAGGGCTGGCCCGTCGGGATCCGGCCCACCGTCCATCGGACGGTCAGTCGACGAAGTCGACGTCGATCTCGGTCTCGTCGTTGACCGCGGCAGCCCGGACAATGGTCCGGATGGCGTTGGCCACCCGGCCACGACGGCCGATGACGCGACCCATGTCGCCGTCGGCGACGGTCACCGAGAACGTGCACCGCTCGTCGCCCGAAGCCTGGATGCGGACCTCGTCAGGCTGCTCGACGATGGTCTTGATCAGGTACTCGAGGACACCCTCAGCAGTCGGGGCTTCAGCGCTCACGATTCCTCCTCGACGGTCTCTTCAGCGGCCACCTCTTCGACGGGGGCCTCCTCGACGGGGGCCTCCTCAGCGGAAGCCTCCTCAACAGGAGCCTCCTCAGCGGAAGCCTCCTCAACAGGAGCCTCCTCAGCGGAAGCCTCCTCAACAGGAGCCTCCTCGACGGAAGCCTCCTCAACAGGCGCATCCTCAACAGGCGCATCCTCAACGGAAGCCTCCTCAGCGGAAGCCTCCTCAGCAGGTGCATCCTCAACGGAAGCCTCCTCGACGGAAGCCTCCTCAACAGGTGCCTCCGCAACGGGGGCCGCCACTGCCTCGGCCTTCGGCTCGGGCGCCGCAGTCACGCTGGTGCCGGCGGCCTGGCCCTTGAACTCGTCCCAGGCTCCGGTGATCTTCAAGAGCTTCTCGACACGCTCGGTCGGCTGGGCGCCGTTGCGCAACCAGCCCACCGCCTTCTCGTTGTCGATCTCGATCACGGATGGGTCACGGCGGGGGTCGTAGAAACCGACTGCCTCGATGATGCGGCCGTTTCGCGCCTTGCGCGAGTCGGCGGCAACCACCCGGTAGGTCGGCTGCTTCTTCTTTCCCATCCGCATGAGGCGGAGCTTCACGGCCACGTCGGTACCACTTTCTTGTCAGTCAGGATGATCAATCCGGCCCCCGCACGGTCTGGCGGGGGGACGGTGGACGCGGTGGAGTTGCGCCCATTCGGTCGTCCAGTCTGCCGGGATCCACGTCGTTTTCCAGCCTCCATGACCGGATCAGCCCCGTGACACCCGACATGCCGTCCGACATCCTCCAGAGAAACCCGGCGGCACCCTCGAGAGAAGCCCGACCCGAGGGCCCTACGGCCTGCCCGGGGAACCCTCACCGGGGAGGCCGAGACCACCTGGGACACCGCCCGGCGTCTCGCCCAGCCCGGGCAGCGAAAGGCTCTTCTTCTTGTCGATCGGCGCCGGCCCAGGTGCCGTCGTCCGGCCACCTCCGCCCTTTCGACCCTTGCCCCGGCCCTTACCACCAGAAGCCCCACCGCCAGAGCGCCGACCCTTGCCACCCATCTGTTTCATCATCTTTCGCATTTCGCGGAACTGGCGGACCAACTGGTTGATCTCGTTGGGCTGGGTGCCGCTGCCCGCAGCGATCCGGGCCCGACGGGAACCGTCGATGACGTCCGGGGCGGCCCGCTCACCGGGAGTCATCGAGTGGATGATCCCCTCGATCCGGTCGATTCGGCGTTCATCCACCTCGGCGTCCACGCCCTTCATCTGCTGGGCCATCCCGGGGACCATCCCCATGATGTTGCTGAGCGGCCCCATCTTCCGAAGGGCCTTGAGCTGCTCGAGGAAGTCGTCGAGGGTGAAGGTCCCGTCCATGAGGCGGGCCGCGGCGGCCTCGGCCTCGGCCTGTTCGAAGGATTCCTCGGCCTTCTCGATGAGCGTCTCGACGTCGCCCATACCCAGGATCCGGCTAGCCAGACGGTCCGGGTGGAACAGGTCGAAGTCCTCCAAGGCCTCCCCGGTCGACGCGAAGGCGATGGGGCGACCCACCACCTCCTTGACGCTCAGCGCTGCACCGCCCCGGGCGTCGCCGTCCAACTTGGTGAGCACAACAGCGTCCAGTGAGAGCCGGGCGTGGAAGGCCTCAGCGGTGTTGACGGCGTCCTGGCCGATCATGGCGTCGATAACCAGGAGGGTGTGGTCCGGGTCGAGGACCGCCGCCACTTCGGCCACCTCGGCCATCAGGTCATCGTCAATGGCCAGACGGCCAGCCGTGTCGCAGATGACGACGTCACGTCCCAGACTGCGGGCATCAGCCAGACCGGCACGAGCCACGGAGACCGGGTCGGTGGCCTCGCTGAACACCGGTACGTCGATGCGGGCAGCCAACGTCCGCAACTGCTCGACGGCCGCCGGGCGCTGAAGATCAGCCCCGATCAGCATCGGGTTTCGCCCCTGGGCCTTGAACCAGCGGGCCAACTTCGCTGCCGTGGTCGTCTTGCCTGATCCCTGGAGACCGGCGAGCAGCACCACCGTCGGAGGCTTGGATGCGTAGGTCAGCCGATGGGTCTCACCTCCGAGCACCTCGGTGAGCTCCTCGAGCACGATCTTGACAACCTGCTGGCCGGGATTCAGGGCTCCGCTGACTTCGACGCCGACGGCCCGCTCGCGGATCCGGTCCTGGAAGGTGTGGACCACCGACAGGTGGACGTCGGCCTCCAACAGGGCTAACCGAAGCTCGCCGAGGAACTCTTCGACGTCCTCGGGACCGAGCCGACCTTTGCCCCGGATCCGCTTGAGGACCCCCTCGAATCGACTACTCAGGCTCTCGAACACGGTCGACTTCTCCTCAGGCCGTCATGTCGACGGCGAACAGCGCGTCCACGAAGTCCACCGGGTCGAACTCGACGAGGTCGTCGGCGCCCTCACCCACCCCGACCAGCTTCACCGGAATACCCAGGTCCTCCTGCACGGCGACCACGATGCCTCCCCGGGCCGAGCCGTCCAACTTGGTCAGCACGATGCCGGTCACGGCAGCCACCTCAGCGAACTGCCGGGCCTGGATCAGTCCGTTCTGCCCAGTGGTGGCATCGATGACCAGCAGCGTCTCGGTCACCGTGCCTGAGCCCTTCTCAGCCACCCGCCGCACCTTGGCCAGCTCGTCCATGAGGTTGGACTTCGTGTGGACACGACCGGCCGTGTCGGCCAGGACGAGGTCGGCACCTCGGGCCGCCGCGTGTTCAACGGCGTCGAAGATCACAGAGCTGGGGTCGGCGCCCTCCGCTCCCCGCACTACCGGCGCTCCGGCGCGATCGGCCCACATGGCCAACTGGTCGGCCGCGGCGGCCCGGAAGGTATCGCCAGCCGCGAACACCAAGTGGCGGCCAGCGGCAGCCTCGCGGCCACCCAACTTCCCGATGGTGGTCGTCTTGCCCACCCCGTTCACACCGACGAACAGCCACACCGAGGGACTTCCTCCAAGGGCCAGCGAGCGATCGGCGCCACCCAAACGATCCACGAGGACCGACTTGAGGATTTCCAGCACCCCGTCGACGTCGTCCACGCCTTCACGCCCGACCCGCTGGCGGACCTCGTCCAGCAACTCGTCAGCTGTCGCCACGCCGACGTCGGCCAGGATGAGGGCGTCACCCAGTTCCTGCCAGATGTGCTCGTCGACCACCTCGGATGCACGGACCGTGGCGAGGTGCGAGGACCATGCGTCGCGGGCACGACCGAGGCGGGAGCGGAGACCCATGGCCCGAGAGGCTACCGGTGGGGTTCCGATCCGAACCTGTGCCGGAGTCGGGCAGAACGTTGGATCAGTCGTCCGCGTCCTCGCCGTCATCGCCGGTAGACGGTTCGGTGAACTGGTCGTCGAGGGCACCCAGATCGACCTCGATCAGGAGGATCGCTCCGTCTCGGTCCACCTCCAGGTCGACCGACGTTCCCGGCAGGCGAATCTGGATGTCGGCCCGCAACGCCGGCATGTCCCGGATGATCTGACCATCGGAGCGGAAGATCCGGTCGCCCTCCAGCAAGCCCGCATCACTGGCCGGAGATCCCTCGATGACCTCCACGATGACCGCCCCAAAGTTGCCGTCGATCGGGGATTCGCCTCGAATCCCCAACCACGCGGTGCCAACCGGCTCGCCGGTGATCAGGCGGCGGGCTACCAGGACCACGGTGTCACTGGGCAGGGCGAACCCCAACCCGATGTTCCCTCCGGTGAAGGCTCCGCCGATTTGGATCGAAGTGTTCATCCCGATGATCCGGCCGTCACGGTCAGCTAGCGGGCCACCCGAGTTGCCCGGATTGATCGGGGCGTCGGTCTGGATCATGGCCACGCCGGCACAGTCGGCGCCCGACCCAGACTCGCAGCCGTAGGAATCGATAACCCGACCGAGGGCACTCACGATGCCCGAGGTCACCGTCCGATCCAGGTCGAACGGGCTGCCGACGGCCACCGCCAACTGTCCGACCTCCAGGTCCTCGCTGAAGGCGAAGACGGCGGGCACCAGGCCATCTGCCGACTCGACCAACTCGAGCACGGCGACGTCGCGTCGCACGTCGACGCCGACCACCGTGGCGGCGATCTCCCGGCCGTTGGGAAGCGTCACGAGAATCTCGTCGGCGCCGTCCACCACATGGGCGTTGGTGACGATCCGCGACTCGTCGAACACGATGCCCGAGCCGTGACCCTTGTCGATCGCCGTGACGAGCACAACAGTGTCCCGCAGGGCATTGGCCACCGCCACCACCGGTTCCTCGCCCGAATCGTCGACGGGTGCCTCCGCGAAGAGTCGGGCCACCAGTGCCTCGACCTCTATTGCCGTCAGGCCCGCCGACTCTTCCACGAGGCGACCGACCACGGCCTCCACCTCGCTCTGGTCGAGGCCGGCTGCCTCGTCGACCACCGTCGACACGATGGAGGACACCTCGGCGGAACTCAGCCCCTCGGTGTCGACCCCACGATCGGCCAAGCGGTCGGCCACGATGGCCTCCACGTCAGCTGTGGAGAGGGCGTCAGAGGACTCGACCCCATCGAACTCACGGGCGAGGATCTCCCGGACCTCGTCAGCGGTCAGGCCCGACGACTCGACCCCATCAGACTCACGGGCGAGGATCTCCCGGACCTCGTCAGCGGTCAGGCCCGACGACTCGCCGACACGCACCCGCTCGACCAGGTCGGCCACCACGTCGGCCGAGAACGCCAGGTCGTCATCGTCGCCCCGGAGCATCCAGCCGGCAACCGCACCGGCCACCAGGGCGGCCACCAGCACGGCGATGGCGAACACGCCGGCCAATACCCGGCCGGTGAGTCGCAGCGGCGTCTCGATCGGTGGCACGGGCGCCGGGAGTAGTCCCGGAAAAGACGGCTCGTCGGGACGGGACGGCGTTACCGAACCGGCCCGGCTGCCAACCTCGATACTCCGTCGATCAACGGACCGTGGAATCGGCTGTTCCTCGGGGCTCGATTCTTCAGGCATGGAGGAGAAGGTAGACGGAACAGGCCGCGTTACCGACGCACCGCGCCCATGACCGCTCCGGCGACCGCGCAGACGGTCTCGCCTCAGATGCGGTCCCGACGGGACACGACCCGGTCCACGTACCGGGGTAGCCACACGGTGAAGGTCGCACCTTCGCCCGGGACGGACCGGACGGTGGCCCGCCCCCCGTGACCCTCGGCGATCTGTCGGACGATGGCCAGACCCAGCCCTGACCGTCCCACCTCCCGAGCTGATGCCCGGTCGCCCCGCCAGAATCGCTGGAAGACGTGTTCGAGGTGCTCGACGGCGATTCCGGGCCCGTCGTCGACCACCGAGACCCACACCATGTCGTCATCGCCGCCGGTGGCCACCCGAACCGCCCCGCCACCGTCCGACACCCGGATGGCGTTGCTCAACAGGTTGGCCACCGCCCGTCGAAGGGCGGCAGCGTCGGCCAACACATCGAGGCCCGATCGTTGCCCGAGCTCCAGCACTACGTCCGCCCGCCCGGCCGCTGCCCCGAAGTCCTCAACCGTCTCGCCCACCACCACTGCTAGGTCCAGCGGTTCACGGGTGGCATCGGGTCGCTCGTGGTGGGCATACAACAGGAGGTCGTCGACCAAGACCGACATCCGTTCAGCGGCCCGCAGGGCAACCAACCCGGCTGCCCGGAAGTCCTCGGGAGAGGCATCCGGATCGGCCATGACGACATCGAGGTTGGTCCGCAGCACGGCCAACGGGTTCCGGAGCTCGTGGGAGGCCTCGGCAACGAACCGACGCTGACCCTCGAAGGACTCGTCGAGCCGGCCCAGCATCTCGTCGAACGTGTCGGCCAGGTCACGGAGTTCGTCCGACGGTCCACCCAGGTCGATGCGACGCGACAAGTCGGTGGCGGTGATCTCACGGGCCACCGCCGAGATCCGGCCGATAGGACGGAGCACCAGGCCGGCCACGTACCACCCGACCACCAAGCTCCCGAGGAACAGACCAGCCAGCGCGGTGAACGAGTAGGCCCGCAGCCGTTCGAGGGCCCGCCGGTTGACCTCCTCCTCGAAGATCACCAGCCACGGCCGGACCGGTCGGTCGTCGGGGACCAGCGAAGCGGGCTTCTCGGCGGCCCCGTCCGTCGTGCCGGCAGCGGCACCTTCAGCGGCGCCGTCAGCCAGCTGCTCGAAACGGGCCAGACGCGACATGGGTTCGTCGGACAACGCCCGAGACAAGCCCAGGTAGATGGCCCCGATCATCACGGCGGCCAGAACAAACAGGACGATCGAGTACAGCAGGGCCAGACGGGTCCGAAGGCTGCCGAACCGGTCAGGCATCCGGTCGGCCATCCCGACCACGGACGCCTTCACCCGCCGGTCCCGTCCATGACTCCCGGATCGAAAAGCCGGTAGCCGGATCCGACCACCGTCTCGAGTGCTGGATCCTCGTCGCCCATGGTCAACTTGCGACGCAAAGTGCCGACGGTGACCCGCACCGTGTTGGTGAACGGGTCTGCGTGTTCGTCCCACACATGGTCCAGCAACTGCTCCTGGGAGATGACCTCACCCGGACGGGTCATGAAATACCGCAGCACAGCGAACTCCTTGGCCGTGAGCGCCAAGTCCCGGTCACCACGACGGGCGTGATGGCGGGCCGTGTCGACGACCACGTCCCCCACCTCCAGCACGGCACCCGATCGACCGGGATCGCGCCGAAGCAGCGACCGGATGCGCGCCGAGAGCTCGTCGAAGGCGAAGGGCTTGACCAGGTAGTCGTCGGCTCCCACGTCGAGACCACGGATGCGGTCCTCCAAAGTGTCGCGGGCGGTCAGCATCAGTATCCGAGGCACCACCTCGTCGGGCGGATCGGCCCTCAGGCGTTCGCAGACCTCGAGCCCATCAATGCCAGGCATGGTCAGGTCCAGGCAGATCAGGTCGTACGGCGTCCACGAGGCCTTGGCCAGGGCCTCCTCACCGTTGTCGGCCGTGTCCACCGCGTAGCCCTCGCGGCGGAGACCACGGGACAGGGCGTCGAGCAGGTCGGCCTCGTCATCGACTACGAGGATGCGCACGTCAACGACGGTACTCCGAGACCCACCGGTGAAGGGCCGCGGGTGCCCCGCTTGGGCGCCGGGCCCGGAAGCAGGCCACCGCTGGTCGGTCAGCCGTTGGTGAGGACGCCGAGGCGTTCGGCTACGCGGGCCGCCTCGACCCGTTCGCTAACCACCTTCGAGGAGCCACCGGGAGCCATGGATACCCCGTACAGGCAGTCCGCGGCCTCCATTGTGCGCTTCTGGTGGCTCACGATCACCAGCTGCGCGTCGTCGCGGAACTGGTCGACCAGACCGAGAAAGCGGTGAAGGTTGACGTCGTCGAGCGCCGCCTCGACCTCGTCCATCACGTAGAAGGGCGACGGACGACTACGGAACACGGCGAACAGGAAGGCCAGCGCGGTCAGCGACCGCTCACCGCCCGACAGCAGCGAGAGCTTCTTGACGTTCTTGCCCGACGGTCGTGCCTCGACCTCCAGCCCGGTCTCCAGGAGGTCGTCGGGATCGGTGAGGCGAAGGCGACCCTGTCCGCCCGGGAACAACGACTCGAATAGATCGGTGAAATGGCCGGACACCTCCGCGAAGGCCGCGGCGAACACCGAGACGATCTCCTCGTCCACCGAGCGGATGACCTTGCGGAGTTCCTTGCGGGTGGACCGGATGTCGTCCAGCTGCTCCTGGAGGAACTCGTGTCGCTCCTTCAGGGAATCGAACTCGGTCAGGGCCAATGGATTGATGGGCCCCATGAGCTTGAGTTCCCGCTCCAGCTCGGCGATCCGGGCCGCCGCCAAGATTCCGTCGGGCAGCACCGGGCAGGGTGCCTCGATGGCCGCCTCGGGCTCCCGATCGAACTCGACACGAATGGTGGCCGTAACGTTCTCGATCCGCATCCGGGTCTCGGCCCGCTCGATCTCGAGCCGGGACTGACGATCCCTGGTCTCTCGGAGAGCGGTCTCGGCCTCGGTTCGCTCTCGACGGAGACCGTCCAGTCGGGCGGCCACGGCCCGGACCCGCTCGGACTGCTGGCGACGACGCTCCCGGAGCACCTGGAGCCGGGCATCGACCAGGGCCATTCGGACGTCAACGGCCTCGACCAGTTGACGGGTGGCCGATTCACGGCCGACCAAGTCGTCCCTCTGGGCCGCGGCGGCAGCCCGCTCATCGGAGAGCTGTTCGAGGCGGGCCCGCAGCTCCACGACCCGGGCTCCCACCACGGTGCGTCGACCCATCACCTCTGCGACCCGGACGTCGTGCCCGGTCCGCGATGCGCCAATGGTGGCCGATCGCTCCTCAAGCGATGCCCGGGCGGCGTTCATCCGCCGGCCGGCCTCCACCGAGGCCACCTCGTCGGCCTCCAGGGCGGGTAGGCGGTCATCCAACTCAGCCACACGGCGGCCATCGTCGGCCAGACGCTGGTCCAGTTCACCAACGCGGGACCGCAGTCCCTCGGACTCGGTGGCTAGGTCCCGCCGTTCCACTTGGAGCCGCTGCAATGCTTCGGCCGCAGCGGTGAATCGACCGTCGTGCTCATCGAGGGACCGGTTGTAACGGGCAACCTCGTCCTCAGCCAATGTGGTGTCCTGCTCGGCAACGTCGAAAGCCGCTGACGCGTCCACCTGTTCTGATCCGGCCGCGGCCAACCGGGACTCGGCCTCGGCGAGTGCGGCGCCGGTGGCACCCCGACCATCGCCTCCGACCCGCCAGCCCGACGGGCCGAACCGGTCGCCCGAGGCGGTCACCAGCACGGCTTCAGGGTGGCGCAACGCCAGGTCCACGACCTCGGTCAACGGTGCGTCAACCAACGCCGCGTGACCCAGCAGTCGATCAAGTAGCCCATCGACACCGGTGGCTGCGTCGGCAACGTCCAGTCGAGCCCGGACGTGGGGGCGAACCGGTGAGCCGACCATCGGGGCTGACCGCCCGGTGGCACCGGCCCCTAGGGCCAGCACGGCAGCCGACAGGCGGCCCTCCTCCAGCGCAGTCAACGCCTCCCGAGCGTGATCGGGGCCGCGAACCACCACCGCATCCAGCGCCGAGCCGGCCGCCGCCTCGAAGGCCGCCTCGAATCCCTCGTCGACCTCGACCAGGTCCAGCAGGGTGCCCAGCACCCCGTCGATTCCCGCCAGGTGTTCGGCACCGGCTCGCGATCGGGCCTCGTCGAGGGCCAGGGCCAGGGCATCCACGCTCGCTGATGCGGTACGTACCTCGGCCTCGGCGGCCACCACCCGTTCCCACGCGGCGTTCCGCCGCACCGCTGCCTGATGTGACCGGGCCTCCGCAGCGGTCGCCTCGGCGACCAGCGGCTCCTCTGCGGTCTCGCCCACCGACAGATCGGCCCGCAGGCGGTCGGCCTCACCGTCGAGTCGTGTCGACGCTTCGTCGAGCGCCGCCAGTCGGTCGGCCAGCCGATTCCGTTCGGTCCTCGCCTGATCCACCGAGGCCCGTAGGACCCCCAGTTCGCCTCGAGCCTCGGCCGCATGTCCACCGAGCGCCGGAATCCCCTCAGACCAGTCCATCTCAAAGGCGGCCCGGTCGGCGACCAGCTCGGTCTCGGCCAAGGCCAGGCGCTCCGCTTCGGGCGCTAGCTCCTCGGCTTCGGCGTCGAGACGGCCCATTTCGGCCTCCGAGCGGTCCAGTTCGGCTTCGAGACCCACCACGACCTGCTGGGAAATCAGCGCCGAGCGGTCCCGTTCCAGTCCGCGGAGCCGTTCGACCAGTACCCCCCGGATGCCCCGGCCCCGCTCACGCAACGCCTCGAATCGAACCAGACGATCGCCGAGATCGTCGCCACCGCGAACCGCCAGTTCGGCCTCGGCGGCCACCACCTCAGCATCGAAGCGGGCCAACGAGGTGGTGTGTTTGGACTCGGCGGCGGCCAACGTAGAGCGGTTCTCGGCCTCGTCACGTGCCCGGGTACGGAGGCTGGTTAGCTCGCGCCCTGCTCGATGGAGGCGTAGGGCCATGAGTTCGTCGAGTAGGTCGCCATGTCGGCGGGCCGCATCGGCTTGTCGTTCGAGGGGCCGCAATTGGCGTCGGACCTCGCGGAGCAGGTCCGACAGTCGGTCCAGGTTGGCTTCGGTGGATCGCAGCCGACGCTGGGCCTTCTCCTTGCGGCGCCGGTACTTCAGGATTCCAGCGGCGTCCTCGATGATGCTGCGCCGGTCCTCGGGGCGGGCGTTGAGCACGGCGTCGATCTGGCCCTGGGAGATGATGACGTGCTGCTGGCGGCCCACGCCGACGTCGGACAGCAGTTCCTGAATGTCGAGCAGCCGGCACGGCGCTCCGTTCATCGAGTACTCGCTGTCACCACTGCGGAACAGCGTGCGGGTGATCGTGATCTCGTTGAACTCCACCGGAAGTTGACCAGACGAGTTGTCGATAGTCAGCGAGACCTCGGCCCGCCCGAGGGCGGCCCGCGTCGAGGTGCCGGCGAAGATCACGTCGTCCATCTTCTGGGACCGCACGGCGCTCGGCGCCTGGGCACCCAGCACCCACGCGATGGCATCCACCACGTTGGACTTGCCGCTCCCGTTGGGGCCGACCACGACGGTCACCCCGGGCTCCATCTCGAGGGCGGCCGAGTCGGCGAACGACTTGAATCCCTTGATGGTCAAACGCTTCAGGAACACGCGCTGCCGCCGATCGGGATCGTTAGGGATGATCGAACACGTCCCTTTCCGACGGGAATCACACCCGTGTCATTCGCCATGGCGCCACCCTAGGCGCGCGTTGGGCCGCGTAGTCGCGCGGCCCTCCCCTCCCCATCAGGGAGGGTCACAGGGTGTCCGGTCAGCGGATCAGACCTGGGTTTCGCAGTAGTAGGTCCAGCCACCCTTGTACTTGATCCGCTGGATCGGCGTCCGGTTCCGATCACTGAGTGCGCCGGCCCGGGCGTAGACCGCCAGGTGGTCGCCGTAGACGCCCGGCTCGCCGTACACGTCACGAAAGGGACGTTCCTCGATGTCGGTGCCCCGGTACTTGATGGCGTCGTTGACCACCTGAATCAACGCACCGTGGAGTCGACGAACCTCCTGGTGGGAGAGGCTGTCCGACATCCGGTCGTGCCTCAGACCAGCGTGGAACAGGATCTCATCGGAATAGACGTCACCCACGCCGACCACGATCGAGGGATCACAGAGGAGGTCCTTGAGATGCATCTGTCGAGCCAGCACCTGGCTGCCAAATGAGGTCCACGGGATCATCTCCCCGGCCGGATCCATGCCTCCGGCTGCCACTTCAGGGAACTCAGCCACCAGCTCATCGCCACCGATCACGCACACCTGCGAGCCACCCTCGGGGTCGACCAGGCGCACGTGTCCGCCCACGGTGAAGGTACCGGTGATCTCGGTGCCCGGCTCTACCGCGTCGCGGGCCGCATTGCGTCGCATCTGCGCCCCGGGACCAAGCTTGATGACCAGCAATTGGCCGTCGTCGAGCTCGGAGACCAGCAGGAGGCCCGTACGCCGGACCGGGCCGAGCTTGCGACCCTCTAGGCGACTGGTGAACTGCTTGCGGTTGCGGTAGCGACCGAGGGTGGCCATCGACGCGGCCTCCACGGTCTTCAGCTTGCGTCCCGAGATCTCTCGATCGAGGGCGTAGCGGATGGTCTCCACCTCGGGCAGTTCGGTTTCGATGCTCACGGAGACTCCTGGGGGATCACGGGACGAGACGGGGGCGCAAGGGGTGCACCCACGGGAACGAGGACGGGACTGGATAACTCGAGGGACTCGATGGCGGTGCAGGCCAGCAGGGCGGCAGCCTGTTCGGCGCGCTTCTTGGAGGTTCCGATGGCCGGGCCATGACGCTTTCCTGCCGCCACAACCGCTGCGTGGAAACGCTTGTCGTGGTCAGGGCCGTCGTCGGTCACCTCGTAACGCGGCGCCGGTTCGGACCGACGGGCGACGAGTTCCTGGAGGCGAGTCTTGTGGTCGTGGCCGCCGGGTTCCTCGGCCGATCGATCGAGCAGGTCGGCGAAGAGGCGATCGATGAGCGTCCGAGCGGCGTCCAGACCGGCGTCCAGGTGAACGGCTCCGATCACGGCCTCGAGGGCGTCGGCCAGAATCGACTCCTTGTCGGCCCCGCCGCTGGTCATCTCGCCCCGGCCCAGACGCAGGGCACCACCGAGGCTGATGCCGCGGGCCGTCTCGGCCAGTGCCGGAGCGCTCACCACCGAAGCACGGATCTTGGCCAGTTGGCCCTCTGGAAGTTCCGGTTGGTCACCGAAGGTGCGTTCGGCGATCACTAGACCGAGGACCGCATCGCCGAGGAACTCCAGACGTTCGTTGGAAACCCCGTCATGCTCCGCACACCACGACCGATGGGTCAGGGCGTCGACCAGCAGACCGGGGTCGGTGAACTCGTGTCCGATGGCCACGACCAGCGCTGACGAGTCGGACTGCGGTGGGACCGAGGAGGGGTCAGCCGAGGCGGGAAACGACATAGTCGACGGCATCGCGGACCGTACGAAGGTCCTCGAGGTCGTCGTCCTCGATCCGAAAGCCGACTGAGCGCTCGCTGAACTCCTCTTCGATGGCCTCCACGAGTTCGATGAGGGCGAGCGAATCGGCATCGAGGTCGTCGGCGAACGACGCACCCTCGGCGATCTCGGTCGGCTCGATCTCCAGGATGTCAGCCAGACGATCCCGAACCAGTTCGAGAACCTCGTCGCGCCCGATCGGGGCGCCTTCCACATGGGTTTCTGCAGGCACGTCAACTCCTGTCGATATTGGCCGGTTCCGGGTCTCCGGAGCTGGTCGCCGGGCCGCCGAACGGCCTACCGGGCAGTGAACGAGCCTACCGGAATCGATCTCCTGTTCGGGAGTGCCCGTTAGGGTCTAAGAGTCATTCAAAGCGCAACTTCAGGGCACTTGGCCGGGTGCTGGCGGCCGGGTCGCGGCCCCAGGGCCTCAAGAAGCGACTGCGGTAGTGATGTGGCCGACCACGTCGGCTCGCACCATCTCCGATGCCACGCCGATGGCATTTCGCATGGCCACTGCATTGGTCGAGCCGTGGCTGATGATGCACACGCCCTTCACCCCCAGGAGCATGGCGCCGCCGTAGGTGTCGGGGTGGAACTCCCGATACAGGTCATCAAGCTCGGGGGCCAGCACGTCGGCGGCCTCGAGGGCCTCCGGCCGACCGGCCATGGCCGTGACCAGAGCCGTCAAGAGGGCCTTCAACGCGCCCTCCGCAGTCTTCAATGCCACGTTCCCGGTGAACCCGTCGGTCACGATCACGTCGGCCGCGTCGGTCATGAGGTCGCGGCCCTCGACGTTGCCGATGAACTCGGCATCCCGAAGCGTGGCGGCCTCAAGGGCTGCGTACGCCTCCTTGACGAACGGGCTGCCCTTTCCGGGCTCCTCTCCGATGGAGAGCAGCGCCACCCGGGGCTCAGCGATACCCAACCGGTGGTGGGCAAACACCGCGCCCATCTGGCCGAACTGGACCAACCATTCGGGCTGGCATTCGGCGTTGGCGCCCGAGTCGAGCATGACGGTCGGCGTGGAACCGGGAGTGGGGATCAACGTGGCGATGGCCGGCCGGGCCACACCCTTGATGCGACCCATCCGAAGCAGGGCGCTGGCCATCGTGGCACCCGTGTTCCCGGCACTCACCATGGCCGAGGCCCGCCCGTCACGCACCGCCTCGGCGGCACGGACCAGCGACGAGTCCTTCATCCGTCGGACGCTGGAGCCGGGTTCGGCATCCATGGCGATGACCTCGGAGGCCTCGATCACCTCTAGGTCCCCGGTGTCACCCAGTTCCCCGGGTCGTCCCACGAGGACAACGGGAATGCCGTCGTCTGCGGCAGCGCGCGCGCCGGCCACAATCTCTGACGGGGCGTGATCGCCCCCCATGGCATCAACGGCGATGGGAAGCATGACTGGAGTTGCGACTCGGCGGCTCAGCCGGAACGGGTCGCCGGAACGTCGATCAGTCGACGTCGACGGCCTGGCGGCCGGCGTACCAACCGCAGTTCCCGCAGATGCGGTGCGGGCGCTTGGTGGCGTTGCAACGCGGGCAGGAACTCCGTGAGGCGCGGCCCAAAGTCCAGGCAGCCGCCTTGCGGCTCCGGCCCTTGGCCTTGGAAGTCTTCTTCTTGGGGACGGCCATCGTCGGTTCCTCGGAGGCGTCAAACGTCGGGGGCGGTGCACCCGACTGCGGTCGATCGGCCGGAGGCGGTGAACCCGCCCCGGGCGACCCGATGAGGTTAGCGGGACCGTCGCCGAACCGGAACGGCGACCTGACCATCAGGGGATGACCCGTGACTCAGTGTGCGGGCGTCAGGAACCAGCATCCCCCGGAGCACGGAGGGCATCAAGGGCCGCCCACCGGGGATCGGCGACCGGCGCCGCGTCGAGGTCGTCGCCCTCAGCCTCACCAATCCCGGGGGCCGCAGCTGGAAATCGTTCAGGATCCGGACCGGCACAGTCCTCCGAACACAACGGTGACAGCGGAATGGCCAACAGAACGGCATCCCGGACGATCGGCTCAACGTCGGCTTCGTCGCCGCCCAGGGGGTAGGCGTCACCCGAGTCCCCCACAGACCCCTCGTCTCCGCTGCCTGTGGACGACGGGGAACCGGAACCGGCCGACAGGACCTCGTGTACCCGCAGGTCGAGACGGCCACCCACCTCGTCGAGGCACCGTCGACATTCGCCAACCCACGCGGCACCCACCGAACCGGTCACCACCACATCCGGGCCCCGCGCCTCAGCTTCGATATCGACGTCGACCCGGCCGTCGACCACCCGCACTTCGCCGACACCCAGATCATCGAGTTCGACCGTCCGTCGGACCAGCCGGGGATCGGCCCGGCGGCGCAGGACGGCCAGCGGTATCCGCAGGCCGTCGTCCACCTCAGGTGCCCTCAGCGTCCTGATCGAAGAAGCCGGCACCCGGACGCACGGGGGCAGTACCCGACGCATGCGCCTCGTCGACCGCCCGGACCGCCTCTGCGGCTTCGGTGGCCCGTCGCTCCCGATCCCGATCCAGCACCGTCTCCTGTAGACGACGCCGACCCTGGGAGATCGTGTCGCGGGTGCTTCCCAGCAGCGTCTCGAAGCTGGCCAGCTTCTGGTCGCAGTAGTCCTCGGTCTCTCGACGCATCCGACGGGTTTCCTCACGGGCCGTCTCGACTAGTTGGCGAGCCCGTTGCTCAGCGGTGCGGACCACTTCGGTGCGCTGGACGAGACGCTCAGCCCGGGTACGCGCCAATTCCAGGATCTCGTCGCCCTCACGCCGTACCTTGCCCAGAAACTCCTCGCGCTCCTTGAGCAACCACCTGGCCGCACGCAACTCCTCTGGAAGCCGTGCCGCCGCCTCGTCGAGGAGTCCAAGGAGTTCGTCCTTGTTGACCATCGACGACGCCGACAACGGCATGGGCCGGGCGTTGGCCACCACCTCACGCAACTGGCGCAGGATGGCTTCGATCTGTGGCGGCCGATACGGGTCGGGAGTGGCGGCCGTCGGCTCGGCGGCCAGCGGAACCGGATCCGGGCCGCTGTCCATGGGACCCGATAGAGGATCAGCCATCGGGTCGCTCACCCGTCGAGCCGGCTTTCGAGCCTGATCCGGACCGGGTCCGGCACCATGTCACTCACGTCACCGCCGAGACGGGCCACCTCACGGATGAGGCGTGAAGCCAGAAACGAACGACGGGACGCCGTGGGCAAGAAGAGCGTCTGCACCCCGGCCATCTCCGCATTCATCTGGGCCATCTGGAGTTCACTCTCAAAGTCCGATACGGCACGCAACCCTTTGATGATGAAGTGGGCCCCCACCTCGGTGGCAAGGTTCACCACCAGACCATCGAACATCGTCGTCCGGACGTTGGCCAGGTGCTCGAAGCACTCGTCGAGGAGTGCCATCCGCTCCTCGAGGTCGAACAGGCCACCACCCTTGGACGGGTTGATGAGGGCCGCCACCACCACCTCGTCGAACAGGCCGGCAGCCGTCTCGACCATCTCGACATGCCCGTTGTGGACGGGGTCAAACGAACCGGGATACAGCACTCGGGTCACGAGTTGGCCACCTCTCCCCAATCTTGGAAATCGTTCCGTCGGCCGTGACTCAAGCCGGATCCGACTCCGGCCGGAGCAGCATCACCACGGTACCCGCGGTACGGCGGCGCGAATCGACATTCCAACGGGGACCGGCATCGATCTCACGATCCGATTCCACGGCGACCACTCCATCGGCAGCGACTAGTTCGATCAAAGACCCCAGGAGGTCGGTCCAACCGTCGAAGTCGTACGGGGGGTCGAGCAGCACGAGATCCCACGGTCCGGCTGCGCCGCCGAGGCCCGTGGCCAACCACCCGGGACCATCGGCACGGACCACGGTGGCTTGGATCGACAGATCGCAGGCATCAAGGTTGACCTCCACGAGTTCCACCGCCTCTCGGGCCCGCTCCACGAACGTGGCGTGCGCAGCGCCGCGAGACAGGGCCTCGATCCCCAGCGCTCCGGTTCCAGCGAACAGGTCGAGGACCCGTGCGTCTACCACGGCGCCGCGGCTGTGCAGTGCGTTGAACATCGACTCGCGGACCCGGTCGGTCGTGGGGCGCACCGTCGAGCCGCCACGCCTGCCGTCCGAGGCTCCGCCATCCGGGGCGACCAACCGGCGGCCACGGGCAGTTCCGGCAACGACGCGCACGCGCTCATCATGTCAGGCCCGCCGTACCAGAGTCCGTCGCGGCAGGCCCCATGACGGCGGCCCCAAATCTCCCAAACGCTAGGTTCAGCCCGTGCGGGCACCCGAGACCATCATCTGCGTCGACTGTGGGGGGACCTGTCATCTCCTCCCCCACCCGGAGACCGAGTTCGAGCCGGGCGACCCCGTTGCCTACCGATGCGCCGACTGCATGGACCGCTGGGACCTCGTGACACCGGATGAGGGTGACGACGGCCGAGGCGACGAACCGCCAACCATCTGACCGATTCCTCCGATGGACTACACGCCGGCTCTCACGTCATGTCACCCGCCGAACAACTTCAAGATGTTCAGCGCTGTGGATCTCTCCACATGAGCGGAACGGTGGGGCCGCCGGCGATGGCCGCCTCACCGGTCACCACGAATCCGTGGTGCTTATACAGGGGCACGTTGGCCGGATTGGACGACTCGAGGTAGGCACCCACCCCGTCGGCATCACAGCGCCGGGTGACCGCCGAGATCAGCGCTGAGGCCAGACCACGCCCACGTGACGCCGCTCGGGTGCCCACGAAGGCCAGATACCAGTGAGGCGTAGCCGGCGAGGCACCCAGCATCGGCATCATGGCCTCCAGACGCCGGGCCATCTCCTCCTCGCCCAGAGCCATCTGGTTCACCATGCCGACCGCCGAGTAGTCGGGCCCCGGGTCATCGGGGCCGCGGGGCGGCACCCACACGGCGGCCGCCTCCCGTGCGTCGGCCGGATCGCCGGGTACCACGATCTCGTCGACTCCCCGGCCGCCCAGCAGTCGGTTGGCGAACAGGGCGGTGATCAGCGCCATGTGTCGACCCGGTTCATGGTCCGGCCCCTCGTCGAGAAGAAACGACAGCACCGGGTCAGAAGCAAAGGCCTCAGCCAGGGCGGCCACCACAACAGGGACGTCGTCGTCTCCCCCGACTCGTGTAGCGATGGGCGGTCGGCGACTTTCAGGCATGCCCGATCCTCCCCCACCAGCGACCCCAGGTCATGACTTCAGGAGGAACGCCGACTCGTCAGCCCCGAGGAACAGGTCGACCTCGTCGGCCAGTTCGGGGTGGGCCTCCAGTCCCGAGCCGTCGGCCACGAGGGAGAGCGCTACCTCGCGGGCCGCCTCCACCCACTCGCGGTCCCGCCGGAGCGAGGCCAAGCGAAGGTCGTTGCGGCCCTTCTGACGCTCCCCCATGATCGTGCCCTCGCCCCGGAGATCCAGGTCGACCTCGGCCAGCTCGAACCCGTCGGTGGTGCGGACAAGGGCCTTCAGTCGCTCCTCGGCGTCCGGCGTGGGTGCCTCGCCGACCAGGAAGCAACGGCTGATATGTGCGCCTCGACCTACCCGGCCTCGGAGCTGGTGGAGTTGGGCAATACCGAATCGGGCCGCGTCGAGCACCACCATGACCGTTGCGTTGGGAACGTCGACGCCCACCTCGATAACCGTGGTGGCCACCAGCACGTCGAGCTCCCCGAACCGGAAGAGACGCATCGTCTCCTCTTTGTCGGCCCGGCCGACCCGCCCATGGAGCAACCCGATCCGTAGGTCGGACAGGACCCCGGTGGACAGCTCGGCGAACGCCTCCTCGGCTGACCGCACCTGGAGGGAATCGGACTCGTCGATGAGCGGACACACGACGTAGGCCTGACGACCGGCGGCCACCTCGTCGCGGACGGCCTGCCAGACCTCCTTTTCGTCGGCCACCCACGCGGTGTTGATCGGGGTTCGACCCGGCGGCATCTCATCGAGTACCGAGACGTCCAGATCGCCGTAGACGGTCATGGCCGCGGTGCGCGGAATGGGGGTAGCCGTCATCACCAGGACGTCGGGAGCCGTGCCGTCGCGGTTCTTCTCCCGGAGGGCAGCCCGCTGCTCCACGCCGAACCGGTGCTGCTCGTCGATCACCACCACGCCGAGCGAGCCGAACTCCACCCCCTCCTGGATCAGGGCGTGGGTGCCGATCAGGACGTCGACACCACCTGCCACCAACTGGGAAGCGATCCGGCGCCGTTCGGCAGCGGTGGTCCGATTGGTCAGGAGGTCGACCTTCAACGGTCGATGTCCCAACAGGGTCGCCGAATCGGGCACGGTCATTCCGTCCAGAAGTTCGGCCACCCCGAGGTGGTGCTGCTCGGCCAGCACCTCAGTAGGTGCCATGAACGCGCCCTGGCGACCACCTCGCACCGCGGTCAACAGGGCGGTCACCGCCACCACCGTCTTGCCTGACCCCACGTCGCCCTGCAGGAGGCGATGCATGGGCCCCGGACGGGACAGGTCGCCGGCGATCTCGTCGATGGTGCGGCGCTGCGCCCCGGTCAGTTCGAAGCCCAGGCGGTCATGGAAATCGGCCACCACGTCGGTGCCACCATCCACTGGGCCGGCGGGGTGGACAATACCCACCGACGTCCGCTCCAGCTCCAGCTTGCGGCGGACCAAGGCCATCTGGATTCGCAGCAGCTCGTCGAACACCAGACGACGGCGGGCCTCGGCCATCTCCGCCATCGACTCGGGGCGGTGAATGGCCCGGTAGGCATCGGACCGGTCCATGAACCGGAATCTGTCACGCACCCCTCGGGGAACCGGGTCCGACAACCCGCGGACGGCCATGGTCCGACGCAGGGCCTCGCCCACGAAGGAGTCAACGTCCCAACTGTGGAGGCCGGCGGTCTCGGACTGCGGGTAGACAGCGACGATCCGGCCCGTCCGGTCGCCGATCAGATCGACGACCGGGCCCACCATCTGCAGGGCACCCTGGTAGTCGTCGGCCTTGCCGAACACCACGGCCTGCATCCCCTCCAGCAGTTGGCGTTCCCGCCAGGGCTGGTTGAAGAAGGTCAGCCGGAGACGACCCGTCTCGTCCGACGCGCGTACTTCGACGAGGGACCGGCCCTTCCGGGTCCGCCGTGCGATGACCCGGTCGATACGAACCAGCACCATGCCCTCGGACCCCGGCTCGAGTTGAGCCACGGTCGCCTCACGGCTGCGGTCCAGGTACCGACGTGGATAGAAGCCGAGCAGATCGAGGATCGATCCGACCCCGACGTCCGCCAGGGCCTTCGCCTTCACCTCACCTACACCGTTCAGGTCGGTGACCGACCGGCTGGCCAGTTCCCGGAGGGTGATGCCCTCGTCCAGGGGAGTTGGGTCGGCCACGGTCGCCCGGGCTACTCGACGCCCAGGTAGTACGGGTACAGCGGCTGGCCGCCGTCATGCACCTCGACGTCAACGTCGGGATGGTCGTCACTCAGCCATGCGACCACAGCCGCCGTCGTGGCTTCGTCGGCATCCTCGCCGGCGATGATTGTCACGATCTCGTGCTCGTCGGAGATCATCGCCTCGAGCAGGCCGGTGGTGACATCGAACGACGTATCGGCGATCACTCGGACCTTCCCGCCGGTCAATCCGAGATGGTCGCCCTCAGCGATGTCGCCCACGTCGCTGCTCGAGTCACGCACCGCCACGGTCACCTCGCCGGCCACTACGGCGTCAGCCGCCGCGGCCATCGAAGTCAGGTTGTCGTCCGCCGTCCCCTGCGGGTCGTACTCCAGCAACGAGGCGAAGCCCTCGGTGATCCCCCGGGTCGGCACCACGCGGACCGACTTGTCGGTCTGGGCGTCGACCTGGGAGGCCACAGCGATGATGTTTCCGTTGTTGGGGAGCAGCACCACCTCGTCGGCTGGCACGGCCTCCACAGCGGCCAACAGGTCGGCGGTAGACGGATTCATGGACTGTCCGCCGAGGACCACGCGACGCACCCCGAGAGACCGGAAGATGTCGCGGATGCCCGGGCCGTTGGCCACTGCGACCACGGCGCAGGGAACAGGTGCGCCGACGTCTCCGCTGTCGGCGGCCATCGAGTCCCGCACCCAGGCCTGCTCTTCAACCTGTTCGCGGACCTCGTCGAACAGATCGGTAACCCGGATGCGGTAAGGACGTCCGGCGGCGATACCCGCCTCGATCGCCCCACCGATGTCGTCGGTATGGACGTGGCAGTTCCAGACGCCGTCACCGCCCACCACGACAATGGAGTCGCCGAGGACGGCCCACGCCGCCTTGAAATCGTCCACCGAGTCGTCCGGTGCATCCAGGAAGTACATGACCTCGTACTGCGTTCCGAGGTCGGCCCCGGCCCCGCTCTGGTGGGCATCGGGACGGTCGCCAGCCAACAACGGCGCCTTGACCTCAGCCGGTTCCGGGAGCGGTCGTCCGTCAATGGTCGTGAGCGCTGCATCCAGCAGGAGCAGGAACCCACTTCCCCCGGCGTCGACCACGCCCGCCTCGGCCAGCACCGGAAGCAGTTCAGGCGTCCGGGCCAGACTCTCGCCCCCGGCGACACGAGCCGCTTCGGCAGTACCCAGGAGGTCCGCTCCGCCGTCGGCGGCGACCACGGCCGCTTCGGAAGACTCACGAACCACCGTCAGGATCGTTCCCTCAACCGGCGTCATGACTGCCCCGTAGGCCGCGGCCGACGCGGCGGCCAGGCCGTCGGCCAGCAGGCGTCCATCGATGACCCCGGACCGGGCATCCGGAGCCCCCGCCGGCGAGAAGGCCGCCGACAGCCCACGGAGCACCTGGGAAAGGATCACCCCGGAGTTTCCGCGGGCCCCCATCAACGAGCCGTGGGCAATGGCGGAGGCCACCGCGTCCATGTCGGCGTCGCCGTCGAGGGCGTCGAGGTCGGCGCACACCGAATCGACGGTCATCGTCATGTTCGAACCCGTGTCGCCATCCGGCACCGGATAGACGTTCAGGAGGTTGAGGGTCGCCCGGTGGACGACCAGGGCATCACGGAAGGTACCCATGAGGGCGCGCAAGCTGGCAGCGTCCAGCGAGGAGACGGTCACGGTGGACGAGCGTAGCCATCGACGACCCACTGCCCCCGGAACGGGACCCGGCGAGCCGACAAGCCGGGCATGCCGGCGTGACCGACGACGCAGCGCCTCGGGTGGATGTCGGTCGCCCGCGGTTGGAGACCCCCCACGGGTCGCCCTAGCCTTGTGACGTTGTCGAGATCGGTCCAAAACCGACCTGTTCCCCTATCGAGGTGTTGTGATGGCGTCCGTCTGTGAAATCTGCGGCAAAAAGCCCTGGTTCGGCAAGTCCCTGAGCCACTCCCACCGGCGGACCAACCGTCGCTGGAACCCGAACATCCAGCGGGTGCGGGCTGTGGTCGGAAAATCCACCAAGCGCCTGAACGTCTGTACCAGCTGCATCAAAGCCGGCAAGGTCGTCAAGGCCGGTAGCTGAGCCGGTCGACGAGCGCTGAGATCTGACATGCAGGGTGTCGTCAAGTCATACGACCCGGGAACGGGCGACGGCGTCGTGATCCGAGATACCGACCTGGCCGAGTTCGATCTGGCCGACGGTGCACTCGATGGCTCGGTGTTCCGCATGCTCCGACAGGGGCAGCGCGTCCTGTTCGTCCTCGACGGCGACACGCGGGCCACCTCGCTCTCGCTCGGTTCCGAGGTCGACATGGGCACCCCCGACATCGGCTGACTTCCGACCGGTCCGCTGAACCGGTGACCGGTTCCATAGACCAGAGTCACACCCTCTAGAGCGCGGATCCCACCCCCCCGTGTGGCATCGTCATGGCACGCCCACGATTAAGGGAACACATGGCGACAGCAGGCGAGCCCCCCACCGGAAACCGTGCCCTCATCGCATGGGTCGAGGACTGGGTCCAGCTGCTGGCTCCCGACGCCGTCCACTGGTGCGACGGTTCGACCGACGAAGCCGACCGTCTCTGTGACGAGCTCGTCGAGACAGGCACCTTCCGTCGACTGAACGACGACCTCCGCCCGAACTCCTACCTGGCGCTTTCCGATCCCGGCGATGTGGCCCGGGTCGAGGACCGCACCTACATCTCGACGGTCAACCCGGTCGACGCCGGACCGACCAACAATTGGCGGGACCCGTCGACGCTCAAGACCGAGATGAGCGAGCTCTACCGGGGATGCATGAGGGGACGGACCCTCTACGTCGTCCCGTTCTCGATGGGTCCGCTGGGATCGCCCATCGCCCACATCGGGGTGCAGCTCACCGACTCGCCCTACGTGGTGGTCAGCATGCGAACCATGACCCGCATGGGATCAGCCGTCCTCGACGTGCTGGGCGACGACGACTTCGTTCCCTGCGTGCACTCGGTGGGCGCCCCGCTCGAGGCCGGACAAGCCGACGTGCCGTGGCCGTGTAATGCCGACAACAAGTACATCTCACACTTCCCCGAGACCCGGGAGATCTGGTCCTATGGGTCCGGCTACGGCGGCAACGCCCTGCTGGGCAAGAAGTGCTTCGCCCTTCGGATCGCCTCGACCATGGCCCGCGACGATGGCTGGATGGCCGAGCACATGCTGATCCTGGGCCTGACGTCGCCCACCGGCGAGAAGACCTACGTGGCTGCAGCGTTCCCGTCAGCGTGCGGCAAGACCAACATGGCCATGCTGGTTCCTACGCTGCCCGGCTGGACCGTCGAGACCATCGGCGACGACATCGCGTGGATGAAGTTCGGCGACGACGGACGCCTGTACGCCATCAACCCGGAGGCTGGCTTCTTCGGCGTGGCCCCCGGTACCTCAGATACCACCAACGCCAACGCCATGGCCACCCTGTGGGGCAACTCGGTGTTCACCAACGTGGCCCTCACGCCCGACGGCGACGTCTGGTGGGAGGAGATGACCGACGAGGTGCCGGACCAGTTGACCGACTGGCAGGGCCAACCCTGGACGCCCGAGTCAAATGGGCCGGCCGCCCACCCGAACGCCCGGTTCACCACCCCCGCCTCGCAGTGCCCGTCGATCGCCCCCGAGTGGGAGGACCCGGCCGGCGTGCCCATCTCAGCCATCCTGTTCGGTGGACGCCGGGCCTCCAACGTGCCGTTGGTGACCGAGGCTCGCGACTGGGACCACGGCGTCTTCCTCGGCTCGATCATGAGTTCGGAAAAGACCGCGGCGGCTGCCGGCACCATCGGTCAGGTCCGGTTCGACCCCTTCGCCATGCTCCCGTTCATCGGCTACAACGTCGGCGACTACTTCGCCCACTGGCTGTCGGTCGGCGATCAGGCCGAACCGTCGCTCCTCCCGAAGATGTTCTGGGTGAACTGGTTCCGCAAAGACGCCGACGGTCGCTTCCTGTGGCCGGGCTTCGGCGAGAACAGTCGGGTACTCGAGTGGATCGTCGACCGGGTGTCGGGCCGGGCCGAAGCCGTCGAGACCCCCATCGGCCTGGTGCCCACGGTCGACGCCATCGACCGAACCGGTCTAGATCTGGACGACGAAACGATGGCCGGTCTACTGGCCGTGGATCCGTCGTCATGGAGCCACGAGGTGGCCCTCATCGACGAGCACTACTCGATGATTGGCGACCGGCTCCCCAAGCGTCTCGAAGCCGAGCTGGACGAGCTCCGTAGCCGGCTCGACGCCGCCCACTAGCGACCGGTTCCCTCCGCCGTCAGGCGGCAACCAGCATGGCGCGGATGCCCAGCCCCATGAGAAACAGGCCGGCAAACCCGTAGAGCAGGTGCCGGTGCGGCCGCATGCTTTGGCGGTAGCTGTAGACGATGCCCACGACGATGAGGGCCACGAACCCGTAGAAGAGGTGGAACTGCGGCGGGTCGATGTCCTGACCGGCCACCAGACCCACCCCCATGGTCACCTGCACGGCAATGGCCACCTGCACCAGCGCGGTGAACCACCAGAGCGATCGGCCTCGTAGCGCCTCTACCCGGTGGGCCGACAGCGCCCACGCTCCAGCCAGGCCGTTGCCGATCACCATCACCCAGGCGAATCCCTCGTGGAGCTCTCGCAGGGAACCCAGCACCGTGATCGTGTTCATCAGCTAATCATGCCAGCAGCCGTCATTTGAGCAACAGGTCGTCGCGCTGCGAACCGCCATCACGAGGGCGGCCCGGATCGACGTACCACTCGGCGCCGAAGCCCATGGCAAACGCCTCGTCGGGCATGGCCAGGAAGAACGAGTCCTCGGCGATCTGACTGGCGTGGGCCCGCATGGCGGCCCGCTTGCGATCCAGAACCGAGGTGACGTCGACGCCGTGGGTGATCTCGGCGTCGGGCATACCGAAGGTGTCCGACTCGGCCCGCTCACGACGGAGTTCCAGCATTGCCTCGTCGGACCAGGCCTCCTCGCCGGCTACCTCTGCGGCTTCAGCCGCCGCCACTGCGGCGTCGATCGACGACCGGATGATGTCCCGGTTCATGGTCACCCAGCGGAGTCGTACTGTTCGGTCACCGGTGCCCTCCCGCTCGACCCAGCGGGTTCCCACCCGGTGGACCTGGATGTGGTCGGGGTGGCCGTACCCGCCGTGAGAGTCGTAGACGACCAGTACGTCGACCTCTTCGTCAGCAAGTACCTGTTCGAGCCGATCTACAGCCGACTCGGTGTCGGCCTGCCAGAAGCACTCGGGGTGGTCGTTGGCCGGATCGTCGGCCATGCCGCTGTCCCGGTAGCCGAGGAAGGAGACCCGGGCCACGCCCAGAATCGACGCCGCCTCGTGGACCTCCGATGTGCGGCGATCTCCCAGCGCCTCTCCCTCGGCCAGCACACCGGGCACCGGCTCGCCCTCTTCGCCACGGGTGGCCACCACGAGGACCACTCGGTGGCCCTCGTCGGCCATACGGGCCATGGTCCCGCCCGAGGCCAACGCCTCGTCGTCAGGATGGGCATGGAAGAAGACGGCGGTCGACATGATTCAGAATCCCTTCCGTTCAGGCGATGGCGCCCGCGGTCCGCAGCGCGGCCACCTCGTCGGCGCCCAAGCCAAGCTCGACCAGGAGTTCCTCGGTGTGCTGGCCCTCGTGGGGCGGTGGGCGCCGGATCGAACCAGGGGTGCCGCTGAGACGCGGGGCGGGACCGGGCTGCATGAGCCCACCCGACTCCACGAAGGTTCCCCGGGCCACGTGGTGGGGATGACCAATGGCTTCGGACACAGTCAGTACCGGGGCGTAGCAGACGTCGCTGCCCTCCAGCACGGCGTCCCACTCGTCACGGGTGCGGGTGGCCACCACGGCGGCCACCTTGGCCTTTAGCTCCGGCCAACGCGACCGGTCGTGCTGGTTCGCGAAGTCCTCGGCGTCGAGGCCCAGCTTGTCGACCAATTCGGCATAGAACTGCGGTTCGATCGAGCCGATGGAGATGTGCTCCCCATCGGAGCACTCGTACACGTCGTAGAAGTGGGCCCCGGTGTCGAGCATGTTCTCGCCCCGGTTCTCGGTGGCGAAGCCGGTGTGGAGCATCCCGTAGAAGAAGCTCATGAGGCTGGCTACCCCATCGACCATGGCAGCGTCCACCACCTGCCCCTCGCCGGTGGACCGGGCCGAAAGTAGGGCGCACACGATGCCGAAGGCCAGGTACATGCCGCCACCGCCGAAGTCGCCGACCAGGTTGAGCGGTGGCACCGGCCCTGAATCGTCACGGCCCATGTGGGCCAGCGCTCCGGCCAGGGCGATGTAGTTGATGTCGTGCCCGGCGGTCTGGGCGTACGGGCCATCCTGACCCCAGCCGGTCATTCGCCCGTAGACGATGGCCGGATTGCGGGTCAGACAGTCGTCGGGACCCAGGCCCAGGCGTTCGGCCACCCCGGGGCGAAAGCCCTCGAACACCACGTCGGCGTCGGCCACCATCCGCAATACCAACTCGCGGCCCTCATCGGACTTGAGGTCGACGCCGATGCTCCGGCGACCGCGGGCGTTGACGTTGGCCGGCGGCTTCGCCGGATCACCGCCACGGACCGAACCGGCCCGGTCGATGCGGACGACGTCGGCTCCCATGTCGGCCAGCATCATTCCGCAGAACGGTCCAGGCCCGATGCCGGCCAGTTCGATGACCCGGACTCCGTCCAGTGCGCCCATGTCGTACTCCCGTTTCTGGTTCGATTGTCTGATTCGAGTTGCTGGTTCGTCGCTGCGGTTCAGATCCTGTGCGCGGTAGTGGCTGAGGTCCGGTCCACGGCGCGGCAGTGGTCGGCAATGGCCGTGACGATGATCGGCCAGGCACCGGGCGCCATGTCATGTCCCCAACCCTCGAGCAGCACGAACGCCGCTCCGGGGATGACCTCGGCGGTGCGCTCACCGGCTGCGACGGGGATGAGGGTGTCGGCCGACCCGTGCACCACCCGGGTGGGCACGGTGATTCCAGCCAACTGCGGCTCCCGGTCGCCCGAGAGCATCGCAGCGCCGCGCTGTCGGTCATGGGCGTGCTGCGGTTGGGGCGAGCGCTGCTGGTAGTCGGCGAACACCGACCGGGCGTGGTCATCGTCGTGCCACACGCTGGCCCACAGTCGACGGTCGGCCAGCTGCTTTTCGATCGCTTCAGCTGGATCGGCCGGCGACGGTACGAGCATGGCAGCCAGCGTGGCTTCGGCGGGGCGTCCGAACTCCCGATTGCCGGTGGACGAACCCAGGGAGATGAGGCTCCGGCACCGGTCGGGATGCTCGGCGGCCACGGTCTGGGCAACCATTCCGCCTAGCGAAAATCCGGCCACGTGGGCGTCGGCCAGGCCCAGGTGATCGAGCAGGCCCACCGCGTCGTCCGCCATGTCGCCCAGGTCATACGGCTTGCCGCCGGGAGGACCGTCGGCGCCGAAGATGGTCGACAGACCACTGTCTCGATGGTCGTAGCGGACGACGTGTAACCCGGTATCGGCCAGGAGACGGCAGAGGCCCTCCTCCCAGACCAGCAGCTGGCTGCCCAGGCCATGCATGAGCAGCACGGTCGGAGCGGCGGGGTCACCGAACGACTCGTGGCAGATGTCGATTCCGGTAGGGAGGGCGGCGATGGGCACGGGCCCATTGTCCGATCCCCGAGGCCGCCGGTCCAACCCGGGTGCCGGCACTACCGTCACCCCGGTGAACGAACCCGACCGACGACCCGACCGCCCATCCATAAACGATCGTCGATTTTTCGAGTTGGACGTCGGGACCCTGCACGACCTGCTGCAGCTCCGGGTCGACGTGTTCGTGGTCGAGCAGGACTGCGCCTACCCCGAGTTGGACGGACGGGATCCGGAGCCCGATACCCGCCACGTCTGGCTAGACGGACCGGATGGTCGGCCGGTCGCCATGGCCCGGGTGCTGGTTGAATCCGACGGAACCCACCGGGTGGGTCGGGTCACCACCCGAGCCGATGCCCGGGGCTCCGGCCTGGCCGGCGTGCTACTGACCCACGTGCACGACACCACACCTGGCCGCATCGTGCTCGACGCCCAGACACACCTGGTCCCTTGGTACACCTCGTTGGGCTACGAATCCACGGGCGACGAATTCCTGGAGGACGGCATCGCCCACGTGCCCATGGCCCGGCGCGGACGCTAACCCTCAGGCGAAGTCGGTCCCGTCCAGAAACTCGTCGTCGATCCCGAAGTGGTGGGCCACCTCGTGGATGACGGTGACCGTTACCTCGTGGCGAAGCTCGTCGACGTCGGTGGCCAGGTCGCACAGGGCCAGGCGATAGAGGTGGATCCGGTCGGGCATCACCAGCCCTCCCCCGTCCGGACCGCCACCCCAGACCCCGCCGTAGTCGTCACGCTCCGTGAGGGGAATGCCGTCATACAGGCCGAGGAGATCCGGAGGGTCGCCCCGGTTAGCGGTCAGGACCACCACGTTGTCCATCAGGTCGGCCAACTCATCCGGTAGGCCATCGAGGGCCTCAGCGACGAGACGATCGAAGGCCTCGGGTCCAATGGGCTCCACGACACGAGGGTACGACACGGTTCTTCTGGGTGGTCATGACCCCTCGCTAGGGTTCGGCCGATGAACACGGTGGACGGCTTCCCGGGCTTTGAACCAGCCCCCGGCGATCTACAGGGCGACGCGTACGACGACGCCGATGCGGAGGCACTGCTCAGCGGGTTGAACGACGAACAACGGGCCGCGGTGACCACCGACGCCCTGCCCCTGGCCATCCACGCGGGTGCCGGATCGGGCAAGACCCGGGTGCTGACCCACCGGATTGCCTGGCGTGCCCTCACCGGTCGGGACGACCCCAGGCGGGTACTGGCCCTGACCTTCACCCGGAAGGCCGCCTCAGAACTCCGCAGCAGGCTCCGGTTGCTGGGAATGCGCGACCAGGTGGCCGCCGGAACCTTCCACTCGGTGGCCCTCGCCCAGCTCCGAACCTGGTGGCGCGAGAACGACCGCCGCGAGCCCGAGCTGCTCGACCGCAAGATGGGAATGGTCCGGGCGCTCCTTCCGCGCGACCACCGGGCCACCGCCGCGCTTGACGTGGTGGCTGAGATCGAATGGGCCAAGGCCCGTCGCATCCGGCCCGAGGCCTACACCACTTCGGCTGAGGCGGCCGGCCGGACGCCACCGCTGCCTGCCCCCACCGTGTCCCGGATCTACGGCGAGTACGAACAGCAGAAGGCCGACCGTCACCTGGTCGACTTCGACGACCTGCTGGACCAGTGCCGTCACGCCCTGACCACTGATCGTCGATTCGCCGATGCCCAGCGGTGGCGTTTCCGGCACCTCTACGTCGACGAGTTCCAGGATGTGAACCCCCTCCAGTTCGACTTGCTGGCCGCATGGTTGGCCGGCCGGACTGATCTGTGCGCGGTGGGAGACCCCGATCAGGCCATCTACGGTTGGAACGGTGCCGATGCCGACCACCTGAATCGATTCGACGCCCACTTTCCGGGGGCCACGGTGCTTGAGTTGCGCCAGAACTACCGGAGCACACCGCAGGTTCTCCGGGTGGCGGCCCGGGCGCTGGTAGGACGGGAACCAATGGCCGCCAACAAGGACAGCGGGCCGGATCCGATCATTGCCGGTTACGTCGACGAGCGCGCTGAGGCCACGGCCATCGCCCGCAACATCCGCGACCGACGCGGCCCTGACGGTCGGTGGCGTGACCAGGCCGTGCTGGTCCGGACCAATGCCCAGACCGAGCCGGTGGTCAAGGCCCTGCGCGATGCCGGGATTCCCGTTCGTACCCGGAGCGGGAGCGGCCTTCTGGACCGGGCTGACGTGAAGGCTCAGATGAACACCCTCGGTCGCGTTAACGGACCACTCACCGACCATCTCGGCGACCTCCGGGCCGCGATGGCCGTACCGCTGGGATTCGACGAGTCCTCCGACCCAGGTGACGACGTGGCCACCGACGGAACCATCGCTGGCAGTGGTGACGAGACCGGACGGGCCACGGCCTTTGCGGAGTTGGTCCGCATGGCCGACGAGTTTCTGGCCCTGGAACCGACCGGTACCGGTCGGGGGTTCGTCGCCTCAGTCAAGTCCCAGGCCATGGCGGCCGCCGACGAGTCGACCGACGCCGTCGAGGTGGCCACCTTCCACTCGGCCAAGGGTCTGGAGTGGCCTTCGGTCCACCTGGCCGGGCTGGAGCACGGCCTCGTTCCGATCAGCCACGCCCGTGAAGCCGCGGCTGTTGCCGAGGAGCGTCGACTCCTCTACGTGGCCCTCAGCCGAGCCGAGGAACACCTCTCGCTGACGTGGGCCGAGCAACGGACCTTCGGCACACGCTCCGCCAAACGACGTCCATCACCGTGGCTGGCCGACCTCGAGGCCGCCATTGCCGGTCTGGATCATCCGGTGGGTCGATCCGAGGGCGCGCGCCGAGTTGCTGAACTGGGTGCCCGAACCCGCCGACCCTCGCTTCCCGACCACCCCGTGGTGGCCGCCCTGCGGGACTACCGGTCCACCGCGGCCCGGGCCGCGTCGGTACCGCCCTACGTCGTATTCAACGACGCCACGGTGGCTGACCTGATCGCCTCATGGCCCACCACGCCCAGCGAGCTCCTGGCGGTGCACGGGATCGGTCCGACCAAGGCCGAACAGCACGGCGTCGCCATCCTGGCCGTGCTGGCCGAACACGATCGCCCCGAGGGCCTGGAGCCACCGACTCCCCTGGTGTCGGCCGCCGTGCCCACCTCCACGCCGGCCGCTCAAACCCCCGGCCGCCCGGGCGGCCCCAGCTCAGGGCCGCTGCACGACCGGCTTCGCCACTGGCGACGGGAGACGGCCGCCGAACGTGACGTGCCGCTCTACCGGGTGCTCACCAACGCGACTATCGACGCCCTGGTCGATCTCCGACCTGTCGACGCCGACGGCCTGTTGGCCGTCTCTGGCATAGGTCCCAAGACCATGGAGGTCCACGGCCCGGCCCTGCTGGCCTTGATCAACGCCGACTGAGCTACTCCGTCGGCACCGAACCACCCTTCGAGACCCGGCGGGCGTCCGGGGTCAGATGAGAAAGAAGTCGGCCACCACCGGCGCGTGATCACTGGGCTTCTCACCCTTGCGCTCGTTGCGGTCCACCACCACGAAGTCGAGCGCCGCGGCGGCCACCGGGGAGGCGTACACGAGGTCGATTCGCATACCCATTCGCTTGTAGAACGCGCCACCCCGGTAGTCCCACCACGAGTGCAGGCCCGCGTCGTCGAACCGCTCCCGGAAGACGTCGGTGAAGCCGAGTGACTCGAGCCGCTGGAGGGCGTCGCGCTCGGGCTCCGTCACGTGGGTCATCCCCTCGAAGGCTGCCGGCTTCCAGACGTCGCGGTCGTCGGGGGCCACGTTGAAGTCCCCGACCACCACCACGGGGTCGGTCGCCGGATCGGTGTTGGCCGCCAGGTCGTCGTGCAGGCGACCCAACCAGTCCAGCTTGTAGCGGTAGTGGTCGTGGTCGACCTCGCGGCCGTTGGGGACATAGCACGAGGCCACCCGCACCCCGGCGCACGTGGCCCACAGGATCCGGGCGTCGGGATCCGGGTCGTCACGGCTGTCGGCGAACCCCGGACGGACGTCGTCGAGGCCCACCCGAGAGATGACTGCCACCCCGTTCCAACGGCCCTCTCCGTGGTGGGCGGACTGGTAGCCGAGCGCTGTGAAGCGGTCGTGGGGAAACGCCTCGTCGGTCATCTTCGTCTCCTGGAGACACAGGACGTCAGGGGCCACCGCGGAGATCCACGCCTCGACCCGCTCGATCCGGGCCTTCAGGGAGTTGACGTTCCAGGTGACGATCCGCATGGGCCTGACCTTAGGAGAGCGGGATGCCGAGCACGGATTCGAGGTCGGCGATGGCCGCCGCCGGGTCCTCCACCTTGATGGTGGTCATGCCCATGGCCCGCGCCGGCTTCAGGTTGATGCCCAGGTCGTCGAGGAACACGCAAGCCTCGGGCGTCACACCCAGCCGTTCGCAGGCCACCTCGTAAAATTCTGGCTCGGGCTTGCGACACCCCACCACGCTGGATTCCACCACCACCTCGAACAGGCCGACGACATCCAGCACCTCTGAACGCCGGGCCTCCTGCTCCGCCAGGGGCGTGATGTTGTTGGTCAACAGGGCCGTCCGCAGGGCCACGGAACATCGGCGCACAGCCTCGACCATGGTTGGCCGCAGTTCGCCGTGCAGCCCGGCCAGTACCTGGTGGGCATCGACGCTGTATCCCCGCTCGGCCGCCTCAGCCTCGAACAACACGCAGAACTCCTCGGGGTCGACCTCCCGACGTTCGAAGCGGGCCCACGAGTTGGTATCGGGGTCGGTGGCGTTGATCTTCCGGATGGTGTCGGGTGGCAGGCCGGCCTCGACCTCGTAGGCGGCGAACGCGTCGAACGGGCTGGTCAGCACCACGCCACCGAAGTCGAACAGCACTGCCTCGATCTCTGACATCCGGCGATCGTACGGAGCAGAGCGGCCATGCGACAGCCGGTGCGCCCACCGAAAGTCCGAGCCGGGACCACCGATAGCCTCGGCGCCCATGAGTGCCCAGTTCATCTTCACCATGCATCGTGTCGGCCGGTTCCACCCGCCGGACCGGGATGTCCTCAAGGACATCTCGTTGTCGTTCTACCCGGGGGCCAAGATCGGCGTACTGGGCGCCAACGGCTCCGGCAAGTCATCTCTGCTGCGGATCATGGCCGGCATCGACGACGGTTTCACCGGCGAGGCCCGCCTGACCGACGGCTTCACCGTAGGGCTGCTCGAGCAGGAGCCGACGCTGGACGCGTCCCAGGACGTGCAAGGAAACGTCATGGACGGCGTGGGCGCGGTGGCCGACCTCCTCACCCGCTACGAGGAGGTGCTGGCCGGATGGGCCGACGTCGACGCCGACTACGACAAGTTGGGCGCCGACCAGGCCGAACTCGAGAAGAAGATCGAAGCAGCCGGCGCCTGGGACCTGCAACGCACCATCGAGATCGCCATGGACGCCCTCCGGCTTCCGCCCGGCGACGCGGCCATCGACTCCCTGTCGGGCGGCGAGCGCCGACGTGTCGCCCTGTGTCGCCTCCTGCTGTCCAGCCCCGACCTGCTGTTACTGGACGAGCCCACCAACCACCTCGACGCCGAGTCGGTGGCCTGGCTGGAACGCACGCTGCGCGACTACCAGGGCACCGTCGTGGCCATCACCCACGACCGGTACTTCCTGGACAACGTGGCCGGCTGGATTCTCGAGCTGGATCGGGGCCGAGGCATACCGTACGAAGGCAACTACTCGGGTTGGCTCGAACAGAAGCAGGCCCGCCTGTCGTCTGAGGAGAAGGTCGACTCGGCTCGCAAGCGGACCATCGAGCGGGAACTGGAGTGGGTCCGGATGGCCCCCAAGGCACGCCAGTCCAAGGGCAAGGCCCGCCTCTCTGCCTACGACCGGCTGGTGGCCGAGGCCGCCGAGACAGAGACCCGGGCCCGCGAGCTCCAAATCGACATCCCGGCCAACCAGCGACTCGGTGACCAGGTCATCGAGGTCGACCACCTGTCCAAGGGATTCGACGACCGTCTCCTCATCGACGACCTGTCGTTCTCGCTTCCGCCCGCCGGCATCGTCGGCGTGATCGGCGGCAACGGCGCCGGCAAGACGACCCTCTTCCGGATGCTCACCGCGGCGGCTGACGGCAACGCCGACGGGGCCACGGCGCCCGACGGAGGCGCGATCCGGATCGGCCCCACGGTCGAGATCGGCTACGTAGACCAGTCACGCGACAGCCTCGATGCAGAGCGCACCGTCTACCAGGAGATCACCGACGACCGGGAGTTCATCGAGTTGGGTCGCCGGGAGGTCAACGGCCGGGCCTACGTGTCGTCGTTCAACTTCAAGGGCTCGGACCAGCAGAAGAAGGTCGGCGACCTCTCGGGCGGTGAGCGCAACCGGGTACACCTGGCCAAGGTGCTTCGGAGCGGTGCCAACGTGCTCCTGCTCGACGAGCCCACCAACGACCTCGACGTGGACACCCTGCGGGCACTCGAGTCCGGACTGGACGCCTACGCGGGCTGCGCCGTGGTCATCAGCCACGACCGCTGGTTCCTGGACCGGGTGGCCACCCACGTCCTGGCCTTCGAGGGCGACTCGCAGGTCCGGTGGTTCGAAGGGAACTTCACCGAATACGAGTCGTACCGAAAGAAGGAGCTGGGGCTCGACGACCAGCCCCACCGCATGAAGTACAAGCCCCTTGTTCGATGAGGCCCAGCCAGTGAGCAGAGCCGATGCTCGGACCCGGTTGCTCGCCCCGTCCACGGTCCGCGCCGCAGCCCTGGTGCTGTGCGTCATCGGTATCGCCGGGATGATCGTGACGTCCATTGCCGACCGGATCGACGCCGCCCTGACCTTCGGCTTCGTGGGTGCCGTCGGAGCCCTGACCCTCCTACTGGTCGGCGTGCTGGTCCCCGCTGTGGAGGCGGCGACCTCGCTGGACGAACAGCAGGCCGCCGAGGTGGAGGCCGCAGTGCAACGCCTGATGGCCGCCGGTGGAGACGAGGGCGACCTGCGAGCCGCCGTGCGGGCCGCCGTGGAGCTGGGCCGACGGTCGGCGGGCGACTGAGCCATGGTCACGCTCGAGGATCACCAACTGGCCGCCGACCTGGCTACCCGGGCCGGTGAGGTACTGCTCGACATCCGGGCCCGCTTGGCCGCGGACGGCGCGCCGGCCGCCGTCCTGAAGCATGAGGGCGACCAGCGGTCCCACGAGTTCCTGATGGAGGCGCTGGCCGAGGTCCGTCCCGACGATGCCGTGCTTTCCGAGGAGGGCACGGCGCACGACTGCCATCCCGGTCGGGGAACGACGTCCCGGACCTGGATCATCGACCCGGTTGACGGCACCCGCGAGTACTCCGAACCACCGCGCACCGACTGGGCCGTCCACGTTGCGCTGGCCGTCGACGGACAGCCCGCGGTCGGAGCGGTGGCCCTCCCCGCCCTGGGATGCACCCTGGCCACGGACGAGCCGCCGTCGGCCACCGACCTCCCCCCGATTCCCGCACGGCCCCGGATGGTGGTGAGCCGCTCCCGGCCGCCCGCCGAGGCGCTCGCCGTGTGCGACGCGCTGGGTGGCGTCCTGGTGGAGATGGGGTCGGCGGGCGCCAAGGCCATGGCCGTGGTGCGCGGCGAGGTCGACTGCTACGTCCACTCCGGCGGACAGTTCGAATGGGACAACTGCGCGCCGACCGCGGTGGCACTGGCCGCCGGCCTACACGCATCACGAATCGACGGATCGCCACTCACCTACGACCACCCCGACCCGTACCTACCGGATCTGGTGATCTGCCGGGCCGAACTGGCCGACGCCGTGCTGGCCGCGCTGGCCACTTCGCCGGCCCCGGAAGCCTGAGTCTGAGTCCGAGTCCGTGCACGTCGTCATCGCCCGCTGCACCGTCGACTACGACGGTCGCCTCACCGCCCACCTCCCCGAGGCCGTCCGACTCCTCATGGTCAAGGCCGACGGCTGCGTGGCCGTCCATGCCGACGGCGGGGCTTACAAGCCCTTGAACTGGATGAATGCCCCGAACACGCTCGCCATCGACGAAACGGGCGACGAGGCCGGCAACGAGGCGGAAGATCAGCACGAGACCGCACAGATCTGGCATGTCCGAAGCCCCAAGGGTGAGCAGCTGACCATCACCGTCCACGAGGTGCTGGCCGAAATGGACCACGAGATGGGCATCGATCCGGGCCTGGTGAAGGATGGCGTGGAGGCCCACCTCCAGGAACTGCTGGCTGCCGACCCCACGTCGATCTACAAAGGACTACGCCTCGTCCGCCGGGAGTTTCCCACCGATATCGGACCGGTCGACCTGCTGTGCCGGGACACCGATGGCGGGGCGGTGGCCATCGAGGTCAAACGACGGGGCGACATCGACGGGGTGGAACAACTCACCCGCTATCTCGACTTCCTGAATCGCGATCCGATGCTGCGCCCGGTTCGAGGCGTGTTCGTGGCCCAGGAGATCAAGCCTCAGGCCCGGGTGCTGGCCACCGACCGGGGCATCGGTTGCGTGGTTGTCGACTACGACGAGCTCCGGGGCATTGAATCCGACGAGCTGAAGCTGTTCTGAGGACGTGCCAGTGGAACTGATGGCGGACGCTCCGACACGGACGGTGGACGTGCTGGTGGTGGGCGGTGGCCCGGCCGGGAGCGCAGCAGCCATCACGGCGGCCCGGGCCGGCCGGACTGTACTGCTGGTCGACAAGGCGTCCTTCCCGAGGGACAAGTGCTGCGGCGACGGCCTGACCACGCTGGCCCTGCGTCTCGGCGAGCAGCTCGGCCTGGATCCCAGCCCGATCGGTGGCTGGCAGCCGGTGGAGGACGCTGTGATCCACTCGCCGTCAGGCCGTTCGGTCCGCTTCCCGCTGCCTCGGGACGACGGACGGTACGCAGTGGTGGTCCCCCGCCGGGAGTACGACGCGGCGCTCCTGGACCTGGTGAGGACCGCGGGTGCCGAGGTGCTCGAAGGACATGCGGTCACCGGCCTCAGCTTGGACGCCGGGAACGGCCCCGGAAACAGGCCCGGAGCGACGGTGGACGTCGACGGTCTGGGGTCGGTACGGGCCACAACGGTGGTGGCCGCCGACGGCATGTGGTCGCCCATCCGCCGATTCCTCGGGTTGTCCACCGACGACGACCGTGGCCAGTGGCATGCCTTCCGCCAGTACGTGTCCGACGTGGGCCCAGCCGCCACCGATCTGCATGTGTGGTTCGAGTCTGATCTGTTGCCCGGGTACGCGTGGTCCTTCCCCCTGCCAGGTGGTCGGGCAAACGTGGGCTTCGGCATCCTCCGTGGCGGTCCGGTGGCCGTGGGAGACACCGGACAGATCTGGGGCGGCCTCATGGACCGGCCGTCGATCCGGGCCGTGCTGGGCGACCATGCCCGGCCCGAGGGCCGCCGTACGGCGTGGCCTATTCCGGCCCGGGTGGATCGGGCCGTGCTCGCCCACGGACCGGTGCTGTTCGTCGGCGATGCAGCGGCAGCCACTGACGCCCTGACCGGTGAGGGCATTGGTCAAGCCCTGCTCACCGGCATCCTGGCCGCTGAGGCCTCCTCAGCCGGCGGATCGACCATGGAGGTGGCCACCGCGTACCGCCGGGCCGTACGCCGCAACCTGGTAGCCGATCATCGGATGTCGATGGCCCTGCAACGGATGCTGGCCCATCCAATCGGCGCGAGCACCGCCGTCCGCCTGGCCGACCTGAACCCGTGGACCCGACGGAACTTCTCCCGCTGGATGTTCGAGGACTACCCGCGGGCCCTGTTGGCCACGCCCCGGCGATGGGGTCGTGGTGCCCTGTCCACGTCAGGGGCCTACGCCGGCCACTGAGCCGGCGAGCCCTTCCCCGAAACAACCCCCGTAGGCTTGCCTCCGTGGAACCCGCCGACGTCGGGTCCGTCGACGACCTCGACGGCCTGACCGACGACCTGACCGACGACCCGTCGGAACCCGCCGACCAGCACCCGCTCGGGCCGCTCGGCGCGTCCCTCGACCACGCAGTCGACAAGGCCTGGAACCGCCTTCGCGGCAACCCCACGTTGGACCGGGTCTTCTACACGGCTAGCGAACTGGGCGACTTCAGCCTCATCTGGCACCTCCTGGGCACGGCCCGGGGAGTGACCAGCCGTCGGGGCAGTCGCGAGGCCACCCGGCTGGCCTTGGCTCTGGGTGCCGAGTCGGCGCTGGTCAACGGGGTCATCAAGTCAGCCATTCGGCGGGAACGCCCGGTCCACGACGGCGAACGCCCCCACGGACTCCGTCAACCGGTGACCAGCAGCTTTCCGTCGGGTCACGCGTCGGCTGCCTTCATGGCCGCCACCCTGCTCTCGGAACGGTCCCGTGTGAAGCCCGCCTGGTACGGACTGGCCGCCATCGTGGCCGCCTCGCGGATCCACGTACGCATCCACCATGCGAGCGACGTGGTGGTCGGCGCCGGCATCGGACTGGGCCTGGGGCGCGTGATCCAGAAAGTCTTTCCGCTGCGCTGAACCGTGGAGGCGGACCGGCGTCAACGCCGGACCGACGGGTCAGTTGGTGGGTGCTGCCTCGAGTTCTGCGTCGCTCGTGGCGAGCAGCAGGCGAAGATCCAACAGGAGATCAGCAACCTCAGAAGCGGCAATCAACTGACGGCTCTGGGTGGTTCCCAGGCCCCGATCGATGATGGCGCGGATCTCGTCGATCGTCGTGTTGTCGAGCGTCTCGGTCACGGCCACATCCTCTCATCGTTCGCTGAGGATCCCAACCCTAGACGCGCATCGGGGTGAATCCCGTCACCGGTTTCGACCGGGCGCCAGATCTCTGATCGCGTCGTCCACGTCGACCCCGGCCAGCGGCACGATGCTCAATACCGGCGTGGTGATGCCCGCGGCCACGTAGCGGTCGATGTGTGTCCGACATTCGTCAGGGCTTCCGTGCACCAACAGGTCGTCGACCACTGTGTCGGGCATGGCGTCCAGCGACGCGGCACGATCACCGGCATCCCACCGCTCCCAATGCTCGCCTAGTACGTCGCTCCGGCCCATCCACTCGTGGAACGCACGGTAGACGGGCACGTTCACGTAGGCGGCGACCAACCGCTTGGCCTGGGCCACTACGGCGTCTCGATCGGGCGACGGACAGACGAACAATCGGGCCGCCACCTCGGGCTCGGGGCGATCCGCCGCTGCCGCGGCGTCGCGGACAATGGCCGTCACCGTGGTCGCATCGTCGACCGACAGCCAGTTCACGACGGCCCCGTCGGCCTCCCGACCCGCCAGTCTGAGCATCCCTTCGCGGAGAGCGGCCACCACGATGGGTGGTGCCTCGTCCGGAACGTTGCCCAGCCGGAATCCGGCAATGTCAAAGCTCTCGTAGGACTCCGTGACCTTCTCGCCGGTAAAGGCCGCTCGTAGGAACCGGACCGTGTCTCGTACCCGGGCGTACGGCGCCTCGAATCCGATGCCGTTCCAGCGTTCGACGATCACGTTGGAGGAGGTGCCCAAACCGAGGACGAAGCGACCGGGCGCCGCGGACGCCATCGACGCCGCGCTCTGTGCCAGCAGTGCCGGGCCCCTGGTGAACGCTGGGAGGATCGCCGTTCCGAGCCGTAGCTCGGGCGCCCAGATGGAAGCGAGGGCCAGCGGGGCCAGCCCGTCGTGGCCGTCGGCTTCGGCGGTCCAGGCATCGGTGTAGCCCTGTTCGACCAGTGCCCGGAACCGGTCAGCCTGGCCGGCTAGGGGACCAGCGAACGGCACCGTCATTCCATATCGGGATCCACCGTTCATGACTTCTCCCTTGAGGATCGAGGATTCCGGAACTGGCAGGTCTGGCTGGCGGTAGCCAGCAGATGGCCGTCCTCGGACCAAAGGTGGACGGTCCCGTGGGCATAGCCGTGCACGAGGCTGCTGATCCGTACGTCGACGAGGATCCAGTCGGTGTCGACCGGGTCCACGACCCGGAGGGTGTTGTCCAAGCTCTGACCGCCCCCGAGGCCGCCGCCTACCGCGTCCCGGCCGCCCCACGGCACGTAGTCCCCGAGCACGGCGAGGAACGCCGGGTCGACCACCAGGTGGTCGGGCACCCGCACCCACATGGCGACCTGGCCGTCGTCCATTGCCGGTTCGTTGGCCTCGGTCCGGCCGCGGACGAGGCGACGTTCAAGGTTGGCCGACACCGACCGGGTGGCGCTCCGACTGGGAAACGCCGGGCAGTCCATGGGAGGTGGTGCATCCGGCGGTACGACCCACACGCCAGAACGCTCGACCTCACGGCGCCCGAGGGTGGCCACCACGGCGATTACCTCACGACCGTCGACGTGTCCACGGGCCCTGGCCTGCGTGGTGGCCCGTCCCTCGGCCAGCATCTCGACCTCGAAGGTGAGTAGTTCGCCGGGCAGAGCGTGGGAGATGAACTGGCCGGTAGCCCACACCAGCGGTCGACCGGCGTCCAGCTCGAGGGCTCGGACGGCCGCACCGAGGCCGGTCCCGCCGAACAGGCGCCCCGCACCGGAGCACTCATCCTCAGTCAACGGCAGGACCCAGGTGCCTAGACGGTCGCCGCGGACCAGTTCTTCGCTGAGATACGACCTCGGGGACATGCACGGATGATGCCGTCGCTGGGCCGTAACCCACACACCCGGCGTGAAACCGCAGGTCAGAGCCATTTCTGAAATGGCTGTCACACCCCGTCTACATGATGGAGTCATGACAAAGCAGCTCCGATTCCCCGCTGGATCCACCGACGCCCGATCCCGGGCCGTCCCACGACACCTCGACGAACTCACCCGTCAGATCGGTAGGGCCGGTGTGGCTAGCGCGCGGGCCGTCCTCGCCTCATGTGCGCCGACGGTCCTCGAAGGGGGCGCCGGCGTCTCGGGCCGAACCCGCTCGCCGCTCGCTCTTCCACTGGAGGAGCTCGCCGACGACGCGGAGATTGAGTTGCCGGCGGCAGCCTGATCTCCATGCCGACCAGCCTGCTCTTCTGCTCGCTGGCGATGGCGATGGCGATGGCGATGGCGATGGCGATGGCGATGGCGATGGCGATGGCGAGACGGTAGGCACGTCGGTGAGCGGCGGTGGGAGGATCGTCCACGACGGCTGTCCGGTACCGTGATGCTCGTGACCGCGCTGCTGGAACGCTTGGGGCAAGGGGCCAACGAACGGCTCCTCATCCTCACCGCCGACCTGCTCGGGATGTGCCACGCGTCGAACGTCGGGGTCTACGAAAGCCTTCGAAGCGGGCTGGCCACCGGTGCCGGTCTCATGGTCCCCGGACCTTGGGCGCGTGACGCCGCCTCGCACTACCGAGGCGAACCGGTGGGCGTCCACCTCACCCTGAACGCCGAGATGGGCTGCTACCGCTGGCGGTCCATCACTCAGGCTCCGAGCCTGCACGACGGTGACGGTGGTCTCCCCCGGACCGTCGAAGACCTGTGGGACCACGCGGACCTTGACGAGACCCGTCGGGAATGTCGGGCCCAGCTGGAGCGGGCCATTCTCTGGGGATTCGACGTGAGCCACCTCAGTACCCATCTGGGGGCCCTCCAGAACCGGCCAGAGTTCTTCGACGTCTACCTGGAGTTGGCCATCGATTTCGGTCTGCCCATCCGTCTGGCTGGCGGAGCCGCCGAGGCATCGGCCGGGTTCCCGTTCCGGGCGCTGGCTGCCGACGAGGGCGTGCTCACCGTCGACCACCATCAGATGCGTCGGCTGGCCGATCCGCAGGCCCTCGAACGCCAGGCCATGGACCTGGAGCCCGGGGTGACCGAGATCGTGTTGGAACCGGCCGCCGACACCCCCGAGTTACGGGCTATCGGCGACGAGTGGGGCCGGCGGGTCGAGCATCGTGACCTGGCTTGCGGCAACAGCGAGCTGCGGGCTGACCTGGATCGGGGCCACGTATCGCTCATCAGCTGGCGGGACCTACGCAACGCCCAGCGAGCGTAGAAGCAGGCCCCCAGCGGGCCCCGACTCAGAACTCGGTGCGTCCAGCCAGATCGGACAACAGACCGTTCCACTCGAGCGAACCGAAGACCGGACGCAGGTCGAACACGTACCGGGCGTAGGCGTTCTCGACCTTGCAACGGCCGGTCATGAACGCCACATCAGCATCCAGATCACCGGAGAACTGGGCCACAGCGTCGGCGTACTTCCAGGTGACCATGGCCTCGGCCTCGCCCTCACGACCCACCAGCACCTCCGAGATCCGGCCGTCGGCAACCACCAGACGGAACTGCACCTTTCCGTGGGGGGTACTGGTCATCACGAACCGCACCACACCGTCCACGCCGGGCCGTTCGGGTAGCGCGGCGCCACCCTCGGCCAGCGCGGCGATCCACTCCTCGGACAGGAACGAGAACTCAGCCATCAAGCATCCACCTCGGCCCGGACCCCGGCGAACAGGTCGTCCTCGATCGGCCCATCGGTCAGAAACTCGGCGGGCTCCACCGGCTGGCCGTCCACGTAGCAGGCCTCTAGGCGGTAATCGTCGAACGGATGGACTGTGCGGGCCGCCTCGTCGGGCAGGCCGAACCAGAACTTCGAGGTCGGGTCGATCTGGGTGGCGTGGGCACGTAGCGCTTCACCACGTACGTCCCAGTGACCGGAGATGGGCACCTGTGTGGTGATGAGGTGGTCGCTGGACGGACGTTCGAACCACCATTCGTCGTAGGGCGACTCGATCCCCAATTCCAGGAACTTCGCGTGTAGACCGGCGATCCGTGCCCGGGACCACATCGTGTAATAGAGCTTCGACGGCTGCCAGGCCGGGCCGGCCTCCGAGTAGCGCTCGGGGTCGCCCGCCGCGTGGAACGCAGGCACGGAGATGTCATGCACCTGGACATGGTCGGGGTGGTCGTACTCCCCACGGGCATCCGGATAGGTGACGATGACCTGGGGTCGGACCCGACGGATGATGGCCACCAGACGACCCACCGCCTCGTCGTGGTCGGCGTTGGCGAAGGCCTCGGGGCGGGCGTTGTGATCCGAGTCCTTCATACCCGAATCCCGGTAGCCCAGCATGATCACCTCGTCGTAGCCGATGATCTCGGCGGCCAGGGCCAACTCGGCGTCGCGTACCCCAGGGAGGTCGGCATGGACCTCGGGCACGTCCATGGCCGGGTTCAGGACGTCGCCCGCCTCTCCACCGGTGCAGCACACCAGGACGCAGTGCACTCCCCCGGCGTGCAGGGCCGCCACAGTGGCGGCCCCCTTGGATGCCTCGTCGTCGGGATGGGCGTGGACGGTCAGCAGGCGCAGCGACGCGTCGGCGGGGACTGAAACGAAGGGGGGCACGGCGCATGACGGTAGCGCCCGCTTCCCAACCCCCGGCGATACTCCGCTGGATCCGGTATCGGGGTCCGGTACGTTGGTCAGCGAACCACGATCCCCACGAGGAGTGACAGGAGCGACCCGATGGATCCTGAGGTCTGGCGCTGGATCTGGCTTGGTGCCGCCGCGCTGTTCGTCATGGGCGAGATCGCCATGACCGGAGCGTTCTTTCTCCTCCCGTTCGGTGTGGGGGCCACAGCGGCCACCATCGTGGCCTTCGCTGGTGCCAGCGAGCCCTGGTCGTGGCTGTCGTTCGTCTCCGTCTCGGCCGCCAGCTTCGCTGGACTCCGTCCCATGGCCCGACGCATGGCCCGGGGCGGCAACCCGGTGGGAGTGGGCGCCGGCCGGCTGGTGGGCGAGACCGGCATGGTGACCAGCGAACCCGACGAGGCTGGAACCCGTCTGGGCACGGTGCGAATCGGCCGTGAAGACTGGCACGTAGAGTCCGACGACGGTACGCCGTTACCTACCGGCACCGCCATCGAGGTCGTCCGCATCGAGGGCACCCGAGCCGTGGTGCGACCCACCGACTGACCAAACCCGACAATCGAAAGGATCCCCCATGGCTATATCCGTCGTCGTGCTCGCCGTCGTCGCCGTGGTGCTGTTTGCCTTCGCCGCGGCTGGCATCAAGATCGTCCGCCCGTACCAGAAGGGCATCGTCGAACAGTTGGGTCGCTACAAGGCCACCGTGGACCCAGGCCTCAAGCTCATCATCCCGGTCATCCAGTCGCTTACCCGGGTCGACATGCGCGAGCAGGTCATCGACGTACCTCCGCAGGAGGTCATCACCAAGGACAACGTGACGGTCACCGTGGACGCCGTCATCTACTACGAGCCCACCGATGCCCAGCGCCTCATCTACAACGTGGCCAACTTCATGCTGGCCGTCACCAAGTTGGCCCAGACCAACCTGCGGAACGTGATCGGCGACATGACGCTGGACAACGCGTTGACGTCACGCGACAACGTCAACGTGGCGCTTCGCGAGGTGCTCGACGACGCCACCGACAAATGGGGCGTGAAGGTCGTGCGCGTCGAGATCCAACGGATCGACCCGCCGACCGACGTCATGAACGCGATGCACGAGCAGATGAAGGCCGAACGCAACCGCCGAGCCGTGGTACTTGAGGCCGACGGCACCCGCGAGGCGGCCATCACCCGGGCCGAGGGCGACAAGCAGTCGGTGATCCTGGCCGCCGAGGGCGTCCGTCAGCAGGCCATTCTCCAAGCCGAGGGCGAGGCCGACGCCATCCGGGCGGTGGCCGAGGCCGAGCGCTACCGGCAGCTCACGGTGGCCGAGGGTGAGGCTGAGGCGGTCCGCAGCGTCTACCAAGCCATCCACGACGGTGGCCCGACACCGGATCTTCTGGCCATCAAGTACCTCGAGGCCCTCGGGGCGATCGCCGACGGTCGGGCCACCAAGATCTTCCTGCCCACCGATCTCGGAGCGACGCTCGGGTCGATCGGAGCGATCGCCGAGTTGTTCAACGGCGACGGCGACGGGATGGCGCCGGGAGACGTATCTGTTCCCGAATCGCCGGTAGAGGACCTCGGCGAGGAATCCGCGGACTGACCTCTTCGGCCCGGCCGACCCGCAGGACGAACCGGATCCCGATCAGCCGACGGGCACCAACTCGTCCTCACCCTCGTCATCCTCGACGAGCTGCCAGCCGCACATGGCAGCCAGGAGGGCCTGACCTTCGTCGGGGCCACTGGCGATGATCTCGTCGCCCGCTGACAGGCGAACCTGACCTCGGGGCCGGTAGACGTAACCACCGCCTCGACGGACGGCCAGCACGGTGAAGCCGGGTTCGATGTTGAGTTGCAGGGTCTTGAGGGTGGCCCCGTCCACGGCGCTGTCGGTAGCCACCGGGAATCGAACCACCACCTCGTCGGCCTCGCCCAAGGCGATGCCCAGGATCGGGGGCAGCTCCTCGCCCTCCTCGACTAGCCAGACCATGGCCCGGGCCTGATCGCCTAGGTCCTCAGCGGCCTCGGCTAGGTGTAGGAGACCGCGTAGCGACGACGGGTTCAGCCCCTCGGCAGCCGCACCGAGTACCCACAGTTCGAGGTGGTCCTTCATCTCGTCAAGCCGTTCCTCGAGGTGGCCCACCTCGGCGGCCAGCCCACGGTCGCCGAGCACCAGCGCGCTGTAGGCCAGTCCGACGGCTGCTTCGGAAAGGTTCTTCATCTCGACCAGCACGTCAACGGCTCGATCCAGGTCGGTCAGGGCCTCGCCGTCCTCGGGGCGTAGCGGTTCCCAGACCGGCGCGGCGGCTAGCTCGCGCAGGCGGGTGATCCCATCGCTCGAGCCATGTAGGAACAACGCGTCGCCGGGAACCAGCACGGTGTCGCCGTCCACGTCGGTGATCCACTGGCGACCCCGGCGAACCGCCATGACCCGCATTCCGGCCTGCACGGTCAACTCGAGGGCCGACAGGGGCCGGTAGGCCATGTGTGAGCCGTCGCTGACCAGTACCCGGTGGGACACCTCCTCGGCGTCGGACAGGTCGGCCACCAGCTGGTGGGGAATACCCAGACGGTGGGTGACTATCCGGGCGATGTCCACCGCGTCGTTGGCCATCCGCTCGATAGCCGACACCACCTGGAGCACCGATGACATCCCCTCGGCGTCACGGGGACTGCGGCCGGCCAGCACGCACACGGCGCGCATGTCGTGCACCAGCTCGCTCATCTGCTCTTCGAGCTCGTCAACCTCTTCGGCCATGTCAGGGTCGCCGAAGTAGACCGCGGCATAGGCCAGGTCGACCATCAACTCCGACATGTCCTTGGCCTCGGCCAACATGGCCCGCAGGGTTCGTGGTCTGTCGTCCATCAGTTCCTCACTCGATGTCCGGGGTCATTGTAATTTCGTTTCCTTCTGGGCTGGGAGAGATCATGTCGACTCATGCCACCCCCACGGCGAGCATTGCTAGGACGAGGGTGAACGCACCGATCAGGTCGAGCACCGAGAGCACCATCGGGATGCCGTAGGTGTCGGGGTCCAGGCCGAACCGGAAGGCGGCCATTGTCGTGTAGTAGGCCACGAGGACGACCAGCACGGTGGCCACCGCTCCGGCCATGAGCACGACCAGCAGCAGGTTGCCGAGCCCCGGCGTGGTCTGTCCGGTGACCACCGACGCCCCCTGGGCGAGAGCAGCACAGAGTGCGAAAACCGGCACGGCGATCAGGCCGATCGAGCGAGCCTCACGGAGGCTGGACCGGCTGGGAAGCGGCTTGGCGTCATCGAGGCCCAGGTGGAAGTGGGTGGACAGACGGCTGGACAGGATCCCGCCGAGGGCACCGGCCGTCCCCAGGAATGCTGGAAGCAGCACGAGAAGCGCCTCGGCGGCCAACAGGTCGTCGAGACGCTTCTCGACGGTCACCCCGGCCACCAGGTCCAGCACGCCGGCCACGGCCAACACGGGGACCGACTGGCGGACGATCCGCCGAACCTCGTCCAGCGGTGTTCGCCACGCCACGACCAGCACCGCCAGCGCTGCGGCAAGCACGCCCAGTCCGACAGCATCGGTAAGTCCGGCCCGGTCGGCCAACATGGCGGCCACCACGAGGGCGGGCACGGTGGCCAGGTCACCCAACGTGGACACCAGCGGCGCCATCACGTTGTCGAGGTCCCACCCGAAGCGGACCGAACCGGCAGCCAGCCCGACGGTGACCACTCCGACCGCTACCGAGGCCAGCAGCCCCCCGAGGGTCGAGACGACCACGAAATCGGCCAGTGTCATGGTGGGTGCGATGCCGAATACCACAGCTGTGCCCCGGGCCAGAACCCCGAGCGCCGCGCTGAGCACCAGCGAAAGGGCCGCCGCACCCAGCATGTTCTGGCCCACCACGCCGTCGGCCCGGGCCGACAGTCGGAAGGTCCCAGTGTGCACCGCGGTGCCCAGCCGGCTGCCCACGGCGCCGAAGACGTTGCCCCGCAGAGCGATGGCGCCCGGGACGAGTAGGAGTAGGCCGGGGAGGTCGGTCAGCATCCCCTCAGCGGACGCCAGCACCAGGCCGCCGGCCGAGGCGGCCACCACGCCGATGACGAGCGCGACCAACCGTTGGCGAGTGTCGGCCGTCCGGACAGCCAGTGGAGCGCGGGTCGCGTAACGCATGCCTACAAGTGTGCTGGATTCCCGACGGCCGGCCGGGCTCTTTCCCTGGGGGCGTACAACATTGTGCAAAACCGCTCGGCTGGGCCGAGGTGTCTGGTCCACCACCAGGCTCACGGCTACTGTCGGCGGACGCCCCTGACGTCTGGGCGCCGCTCACCGGAAGGGCAGGCAATGGCATTCGACCTCATCATCCGCGGTGGGACCGTGGTGGACGGCACGGGCGCCCCGCCGGTCACCGCGGACGTAGCCGTCGACGGCGACCGCATCGCCGAGGTGGGTCGGGTGGAAGGCCGAGCCCATCGTGAGATCAATGCCGACGGGCTGGTGGTCACCCCAGGATTCGTGGACATCCACACCCACCTTGATGCCCAGATGGCTTGGGATCCGCTGGGCACCTCGGCCTCGTGGCACGGGGTCACCTCGGTCGTGCTCGGCAACTGCGGGGTGACGTTCGCCCCCGTGGCCCCCGGTGGCCAAAAGATGCTGGCCGAGATGATGGAGTCAGTCGAGGACATCCCGGCCTCAAGCATCTTGGACGGGTTGTCCTGGAACTGGGAAACGTACGGCGATTACCTAGACGAGTTGGACCGTCTCCCCAAGGGTCTGAACGTCGGGGGGATGGTCGGCCACTGTGCGGTTCGGCTAGCGGCCATGGGAGAGCGAGCCATGGACGAGACTCCAGCGGCCGCTGAGGACATCGAGGTCATGGCCACCATGGTCGACCAGGCGCTGGCTTCCGGTGCTCTGGGGTTTTCCACCTCGCGGACCCTGTTACATAAGGTGCCCGACGGGCGATACGTCCCGGGTACTAAGGCCTCAGCCGACGAGCTGATGGCCTTTGCCGACGTGCTGCGTCACCGGGGTGGGATCTTTGAGGTGGCTCCCGCCTACGTCGACATTGGCAACGGGTCGGAGGACCCGGTACAGGACGAGGTCGGGCTGTATGCCGACATCAGCCGAGCGGCAGACTGCGACGTCTCAATGGCCCTGACCCAAGTTGATGCCGCCCCAGACCTCCACCGGAATGTCCTGGCCGCCGTAGACCGCGAGAACGCCGCTGGAGCCCGCCTCCGACCCCAGACCACGTCCCGCCAGATAGGAATCCTGTTCGGGTTGGCTGGCCGAACCCCGTTCGACCGTTGGGGCTCCTGGCAGAGCCTGGCCGACCTCCCCTTAGAGGAGCGGGTAGCTCGCCTGCGCGACCCAGTCTCCCGGGCCACCCTGCTGGCCGAGGCTGAGCGGTCGGTGTCCGACGACCGAATCGACTGGACCCGCATCTACCCGCTGAGCGACCGGCCGGTCCGTCACGTCTTCACCCCCAAGGACAGCGTCGCGGCCATCGCCTCTCAACGCCGGGTGCCGTTGGCCGAAGCAATACTGGATCTTCTCGTCGAGATGGACGGACGGCGGATCCTCACATGGCCGATCCTGAATCAGGACCTCGACGAGGTGCTGGACATGCTGTCCCGTCCCCATGTGACCCTCGGTTTGGCCGATGCGGGCGCCCACGCCACCCTCATCATGGATGCCAGCCAGCCCACCTTCTTCCTCACCCACTGGATGCGCGACGAGGGGCGCTTCACCCTGGAGGATGCTGTTCGGCGCCTCACCTCCGAGCCAGCCGACCTGTTCGGCGTCTCCGATCGGGGCCGGCTCGCCGTCGGAGGTTTTGCTGACATCAACGTGATCGACCTCGAGGGCCTGGCCCTCGGCTACCCAGAGATGGCTCACGACTTCCCAGGCGGTGCTCCCCGTTGGATCCAGGGCGCCGACGGCTACCGACAGACGCTGGTCAACGGCGAGGTCTTCCTGGAGAACGGCCAGCACACCGGCGTTCTGGCTGGTCGGACGGTCCGCCTCTGAAGCGGGGCACGCTAGACCCCCTCAGGGATTGAACCCCTGAGGATGGGGTGAGGGCGACACCAGAACCCCAAGGTGTAGATGTGCACAGCCGTCTGTTTCCTTTATGTGACCTGCTCCGGAGAGCGGTCAGCGAAAGTCGCGGGACCGGGCCGGGAGTCGCACCCCTAGGGTCTCGATCCGCTCAGCTACCACGTTGACCACCCCCTCGACGGCCTCCACCCTCCCCCGGACGACGAGTGCCGAGGCGGTCACCACGTCGCGGTACCGCACCCAGCAGCCCGGCGAGACAATCACGTTGATCAGGCCGGTTTCGTCCTCCAGGTTCACGAAGGTCACCCCACCGGCCGTGTGGGGGCGCTGCCGATGGGTGACCACCCCGGCCACCCGGACCCGGGCCCCGTCGGCCACAGCCCGGAGGTCCACCGCGGTGACCACCCCATCGGCCGACAACTCATCGCGCACGAAGCGCGTGGGATGCCCGTCCGGTGAAACCCCGGTGGCCCACAGGTCGGCCCGGGCCTGTTCCGGCTCGGCCATGGCGGGGAGAGGTGGAGGCACGGTGCCGGTGACTATCCCGGCCAGGCGGTCCGGCCCTGTAGCCGCCAGGGCGCCCGCCGTCCACAGGGCCTCTCGTCGTTCCGCATCGAAGCAGGCGAAAGCACCGGCGGTGGCCAGTGCCTCCATGGCCGGTCGCCCTGGGTCGATCCGCCGCTGGAGATCCTCGATCGAGTCATAGGGCTGACCCGCGGCGATGGCCTCGGCCAGGTCCCTTCCGATGGCACGAACCGACCCGAACCCCATCCGCAGCGCCGGACCCCCGGCCTCCTCCGACCCGGAGCCCTCCAACGATGCCCCTTCCAGTAAGGCAAGTGCTCCGGACCGGTTCAGGTCGGGGGTCCGGACCTGGACCCCGTGGCGGCGGGCGTCCTGGACCAGGGAGTGCGGCGAGTAGAAGCCCATGGGCTGGGCGTTCAGGAGCCCGGCGCAGAAAGCCGCCGGGTGGTGGTACTTCAACCAGCAACTGGCATAGACGAGGTGGGCGAACGACACGGCGTGGCTCTCTGGGAACCCGTAGTCGGCGAAGGCAGCCAACTTCTGCCAGACCTGCTCGGCCACGTCGGCCACCACCCCCCGGCCACCCGCCCCGTCCAGGAACCGATGGTGGAGGGCCTCCATCCGATCGTGGCTTCGCTTGGATCCCATGGCCTGGCGGAGGCGGTCAGCCTCGGTGGCCGTGAAGCCGGCCACGTCGATGGCCAGTTGCATGAGCTGCTCCTGGAACAGCGGGATGCCCAGGGTCTTGGAGAGGGCGTTCTCACACAGGGGATGCAGGTAGGTGACCGGCTCACGGCCATTCCGTCGCCGGATGTAGGGATGCACCGACCCTCCCTGGATGGGGCCCGGCCGGATCAGGGCGATCTCCACCACCAGGTCGTAGAAGTGGCGGGGGCGTAACCGGGGCAGGGTGGCCATCTGGGCCCGGCTCTCGATCTGGAACACGCCAATGGTGTCCGCGGCACAGATCATGTCGTAGACGTCGCCGTCCTGGGGCAGGCGGGCCAGGTCGACCTCGATCCCCTGGTGGGCGGCCACCAGGTCCACCGTGTGGTGCAGGGCGCTGAGCATCCCCAGCCCCAGGAGGTCGAACTTGACAAGACCGACCGCCGCACAGTCGTCCTTGTCCCACTGGAGCACGCTGCGGTCCACCATGCGCCCCCACTCCACCGGGCACACCTCGGCCATGGGGCGGTCGCAGACCACCATGCCCCCCGAATGGATACCGAGGTGGCGGGGGGCGTCGCACAGCTCGTCGGCCAGGGCGGCCACGTCGTCCGGCAGGCCCGTCTCTCCGGAACCTGTCTCCTTTCCGGGGGCGGGCCGGATCCGAGCCCGACGATCCAGACCCTTGGCGAAGGCATCCTGCTGGCCGGGGTCGTAGCCCAGCGCCCGGGCTACGTCACGCACCGCTGATCGGGGCCGGTAGGTAATGACGTTGGCCACCTGGGCGGCGTGCTGCCGGCCGTAGCGGTCGTAGACGTACTGGATGACCTCCTCGCGTCGACCGCTCTCGATGTCCAGGTCTATGTCCGGCGGGCCCTCGCGTTCCGGAGAGAGGAAGCGTTCGAACAGCAGGCCTAGACCCACGGCATCGGCGTTGGTGATACCCAGCGCATAACAGACCGCAGAGTTGGCCGCCGATCCCCGGCCCTGGCAGTAGATGTCGGACCGGTGACAGAAGGCCACGATGTCGTGCACGACGAGGAAGTAGCCCGGGAAGCCCAACTCGCCGATGATGCCCAACTCCCGGTCGACCTGGGTCCACGCCCCGACCACCCGTTCGGCGTCGCGGGGCCCGTATCGGTCAGCGGCTCCGTCGGTGGCCAGCCGTCGGAGGAGGCCCATCTCGTCGAGCCCGTCGGGACACGGGTACGGCGGCAGGCCGGGAGCCACCAGCCCGAGGTCGAAGGCGCAGCGGCGCCCCAACTCGTCGGCGGCTGCCACCACGCCCGGCCATCGGGCGAAGCGGTGGGCCTGCTCGGTCCCCGAACGGAGGTGGGCCGTGCCGGCCGCCGGAAGCCACCCGTCTAGTTCTTCCAGCGGCCGTCGGGCCCGGATAGCGGCCATCGTGGTGGCCAGTCGGCGGCGGGCCGGCCGGTGGTAGTGGACGTTGTTGGTGGCCACCAGACCCACGCCCACAGCGGTGGCCAGATCGGCCAGGGCATCATTGCGCTCGACGTCCAGTGGGTGCCCGTGGTCCCAGAGTTCGACCACCACCCGATCACGGCCGAACCGGTCCACCAGGTCGTCCAGCGCCCGACGGGCCGCCGCCGGACCGTCGGCCTCCAACGCTGCGGGAACAGCTCCCTTGCGGCAACCAGTGAGCACTGTCCAGTGGGGATCGGCACCGGCCAGCTCGGCCAGACGGTCCGACGAGAGTCGGGGTCGACCCTTCCCTCCGGCCAGTTGGGACTCGGCAATGGCCGTTCCCAACCGGGCGTAGCCGATCGGATCGGTGGCCAGGACGACAAGATGGGTGGCCGCCGGGTCAGGTGCCCCGGTCCGAGCCGACCGCGTGGCCGACCCGTGGGTGGCGGACCCGTTGGTGGAGGGCACGTCGAGGGAAAGCTCACTACCGAAGACGGTGGGCAGGCCGTGGGCCCGGGCGGCCTCGGCGAACCGCACCACCCCATAGAAGCCGTCGTGGTCGGTGAGCGCCAGGGCACTTAGCCCGAGGCGCACCGCCTCGGCCACCAACTCGTCGGGTGACGAGGCCCCGTCGAGGAAGCTGAAGTGGGAGTGGCAGTGAAGTTCCGCGTAGGGAGGGCCCGTTTCGTCCTTCGGAGCCCGGTCGACAGGAGAGGGGGGTCCGACAGGAGACCGTGGTGCGGTAGGCGCCGGTGGGGGCGTCCAAAGAGGGGCCGGAGCGAAGGGGCGATCCGACAGGCAACCCTCCAACTCTCGCCACGGCATTCCGGAGTTGGACCAGTCCATGTTCGAACGGTATCGAACACTTGTTCGATATTCAACTCACTGATGGCTCAGTCCCTGGAGGACAGCGGATCTACTCGACGAGCCCCTTGACTAGGGCATCGACCTCCGGGCCGCAGTCGCTCAGGTCACCGTCGGCGATGCACGGCTGGCCCAGAAGTTGAGCCACCAGATTGGCACCCAGGCCACCGAACATCCCCGCGGTGGTGCTGGGCGGCGGCACCGTAGTGGTGGGAGCCGCCGTAGTCGTCGGCCCTGCCGTGGTGGTGGGAGCCGCCGTAGTCGTCGGCGCCGCCGTGGTGGTGGGAGCCGCCGTAGTCGTCGGCGCCGCCGTGGTGGTGGTCGTGGTGGGTGGCGCCGGGACGGCATCGACAGACAAGCCCCGGACCGCATTCTCGGCCAGGTGGGCCTCCCGCGTCCCTGGCCCGTACCAGCCATCGGCCTCGACGCCCAACACTGTCTGGAGCAGCACTGCATCCGTACTGCGGCCCCAGGCGTAGGAGGCGGTGAGCACCGCCTCCTCGTCCACCGGCGCCACGGTGGCCGTGGTCGTCGTCGCGAGCGGAACCGTGGTAGTCGCCGCAGCAACCGGCGAGACGGTGGTGGTCCCCGGTGCGGCGGTAGTGGTGGGCGCAGCGGTGGTCGCCGGAATCGTCGGGGTCGGTAGCACAGGCGACGGCGATGCGGACGGCGGGTAGAGCACCGGGCGCATCGAAGGCTCGGCAACACGCGCGGCGACCACCACGCCCGCCCCCACGAGGGCGAACGCGAGCACCAGATCAAGCACTCGACGGGTCACCCCCCCAGCCTCGCATCGCGTCGCCTCCGAACCGTGGCACCCCGACCGATCCGTGACGCGACATCCGTCACTCCCGACCAGCCTCGATGTTGACATTTTGTCAATCTGAATGACCCAGAATGGCTAGCCTGCGTCCATGAGTAGTTCTTCCAACGCCATCTCCAGTGACAACTCGAGCGTAGGTATCGGCTCGTTTGATGCCGTCGAGTTCGACCCCGCCACCTTCGATCCGGCCCGATTCGGCCTGGCCACCGGCATTGTCGACGAGGTCGGCTACCAGCGGAGCGTCGAACGCTTCCGCACCCAGGGCATCGCGCTTCCCACGTTCGCCCAGATGGGGGATCCGTCGACCATCCCCGACGCCATCCGAGCCTCCTTGGCCGACGTGGATCGCAATGCGGCCGATGCCCGCAACCTCTACCGGGTCCACTGGTACAACGACCTGCACGGCGGCCTGGTCGACGTCCCCGAGCACGTCGTCCTGCCGCCCGAGATGACCGGCGTCCCGTCACCCATCATCGTGGCCTTCGGCAACCGCTTCCCGATGATCGGCGCCCACAAGGTGCTGGCGGCCTACGCCTGTCTGGTGCCCCGGATCGTCACCGGCGAGTACGACCCGACTCTCCACCGGGCCATCTGGCCGTCCACGGGCAACTACGCCCGGGGCGGCGTGGCTATCTCCCGTCTCATGGGCTGTCGGGGCGTGGCCGTGCTACCCGAGAACATGAGCCGTGAACGGTTCGAGTGGCTGGAGGAGTGGATTGCCGATCCGGGCGACGTGATCCGAACCACCGGTTCAGAGAGCAACGTCAAGGAGATCTACGACGCCTGCGACGAGCTGGCGAAAGATCCCGCCAACTTCATCCTCAACCAGTTCACCGAATTCGCCAACCACGTCGGCCACCACGAGGTGACCGGCCGAGCCCTCGAGCACCTCTACCTCCATCACGCCGCCCAGCACCCCGGGCTCCGACTGGCCGGCTACGTGGCCGCCTCGGGTTCGTCGGGCACCCTGGCCGCCGGCGAGAGACTCAAGGCCGACCACGGTGCCCGCATCGCCGCGGTCGAAGCCGTCGAGTGCCCGACCATGCTCTACAACGGCTACGGAGAGCACAACATCCAGGGCATCGGCGACAAGCACATCCCGTTCATCCACAACGTCACCAACACCGACGTGGTCGTGGGCGTCTCGGACCGGGCGTGCGACGAACTAGGCGTGGCCTTCGCCAGCCCCGAGGGGCGAGCCCGCCTGTCGGCCGCCGGCGTGGACGACGCGGTTCTCAACACTCTGGACCACTTCGGCCTGTCTAGCCTCTGCAACGTCATCGCGGCCATCAAGGTGTCTCGCGAGTTGGACCTGGGCCCCGACGACGCCCTGGTCACCGTGGCCACCGACGGCGGCGAAATGTACGGCAGCGAGCGCGAGTCGATGATGGCCGGCCGGTACGCCGCCGGATTCGGCGACGTGGAGGCCGGGACGGCCATCGACACCCACCTCCTCGGGGCCGACACCGACCACGTCGAGGTCCTGACCGAGACGGGTCGCAACCGGATCTTCAACCTCGCCTATTACACGTGGGTCGAACAGCACGGCGTCGACTTCGCCGACTTCGAGGTGCGACGCAACCAGGACTTCTGGCGACACATCCAGACCTTCGCTCCGTCGTGGGACGCCATGATCGACGAGTTCAACGGCCGCACCGGGGTGCTGGCCGACTGATCGGCGACGATCCCTTGAGTCCCGTCCCTGTCGACCGGCCTCCCGGCTGGCTCGGGGCGCCACCCGGCGCCACCTGGCCTGAGTTGGGCGCCCTCTCGACCGGCCACCTAACCGACGACGCCAACCCGTTCATCGCGTTCCGGACACTGCTCTGGTCACACCACCGGGCCATGGCTGCCGGCTGGTCCGATGCCCGATACGTGGACACCGTCCGTCGCTTTGACGACGCGGTGGCCGCCGTCGACGACCACGGCTTCCGGACCACCCCGCTGGTTCGCCAGACCGCGCTGGCCGACGCCATCGGCCAGACGGGTGGCATCTGGGCCAAGGACGAGACGGGCAATGTGTCCGGCAGCCACAAGGCCCGCCACCTGTTCGGCCTAGCCCTCCACCTACTGGTCAACGAGGTTCCGACCGATACGACCCTGGCCATCTCCTCGTGCGGGAACGCGGCACTGGCCGCCGCCATCGTGGCCCGGGCCGCCAGTCGCCCGCTGGCCGTCCACGTACCGACGTGGGCCGACCCCGCGGTTTTGGACCGCCTCGACGACCTCGGGGCCGACGTCCGGGTTTGCGAGCGTCGCGACGGCGAAGCCGGCGATCCATGCATCCTGCGGTTCCGGGAGTTGGTGGCCACTGGTGCCGTGCCGTTCACCTGCCAGGGCATCGAAGCCCCGTGGACCATCGATGGTGGTCGCACCCTGGGATTCGAGTTGGTTGCCGGCCTCACGGCCCACGACCGCTCCCCCACCCGACTCCTCGTCCAGGTGGGTGGCGCCGCCCTGGCCAGCAGCATCGTCCAGGCCCTGACCGATGCCGTGGACCTCGGCGGGCCCGACGCGCTCCCGGGCGGCCGGCCGCCGTTGGTCGCCGTCCAGACCGAGGGCTGTGCACCGCTAGCTCGGGCCTTCAACCGGGTCGCCGACACCGACGACCCCGTGGCCGCCCTGGCCGAGCGTGATGGACCCCACATGTGGCCGTGGGACGATCCCGAATCGGCCGCCACCGGAATCCTCGATGACATCGCCTACGACTGGCGGCCTGTGGTGCACGACATGTTGCTCGGACCGGTTCCCGGCGGTCCCGTCGTAGCCCTCGAGACCGACGTGGTCGAGGCCCACCGACTAGTCAGGACCCACACCTCGGTGCCCGCCGATCCCACCGGCACAGCGGGTCTGGCTGGGCTGCTTGCCGCCCGGCGCGACGGATGCATAGAGGCCGACGAGGAGGTCGTGATCCTGCTCACCGGGGTCGAACGGGCCTGACAGGACTCCGCTCCTGACGATGCCCCGCAAGCCAGATGGAGACCTTCAGCGCTCCTCGCGGCGATAGGCGATGCCCAGCGCAGCCGGTGCAGGAGAGGGCCGATTCCGCGACCGGATCGAGATGGCCACCAGGACGCTGATGGTCAACAGGTAGGGAAGCATCGACAGAAGGATCGGCGAAAAGTCCACGCCGAAGGTCTGCAGCCGGGTCTTAAGCGCCAGCGTCAGCCCGAACAGGAGCGCCCCGACCGCAACACGGCCCGGGCGCCACGCTCCGAAGATGACCAGCGCCACGGCGATCCAGCCCCGTCCGGCCACGATGCCGTCGGCCCACTGGGGGGTAAGCGAGAGCGTCAGGTAGGCGCCCGACGCGCCGGCTAATCCACCGCCGGTGGCGACCGCTGCCAAGCGGATACCAACTACCGAATGGCCAGCGGCATCCGCGGTGGATGCCGACTCGCCGGCGGCCCGGACGGCCAGGCCGAGGCGGGTGCGCCACAGAACGAACCAGGTCACGAAGCCCATGATGACCGCCAGGTAGACGAACGGCGACTGGGCGAACAGGATCGGCCCAGCCCACGGGATATCCGACAACGGACCCCAGTCCACGGAAACCATCTCGGCCCCCGCCGGCTCGCCGACCGAACCACGCCCCACAAAGGCAGCCAGGCCGAGGCCGAGGATGGTTAGCGAGAGCCCGGAGACCACCTGTTCGGCACCCAGCACCACGGTGAAAAACCCGTGGAGCAGGCCGACCATCGCTCCGGCGGCCACCGCTGCCACCAAAGCCACCCACGGGTTGCCAGTCTGGAGGGCGACGACGAAGCCCGTGACGGCACCCATGGCCATCATCCCCTCCACTCCGAGGTTCAGGATCCCCGCCTTCTCGGCAATCATCTCCCCTAGGGCGGCCAGGTAGAGCAGAGCACCGAACGACACCGTGGCCTCGAACAACCCGATCAGCGAGGCTTCGTTCACGGCGTCGCCTCCGTCGTGTCGCCGGCCACCATCTCGACCCGGTACCGGCTCAACACCCCGGCAGCGATAGCGCCGAACAGGATCAGGGCCTGGAGGATCGTCGACACCGATGACGAGACGCCCATGGTCTGGATGCTCTGTCCGCCGATCTGCACAGCCCCGAACAGCACGGCCACCGCTGCGACGCCTGACGGTCTCATCAGGGCCAGCGCGGCCACGATGATGCCGGCGAACCCGAAGCCGTTGGACAGGCTCTCGGTGATCCGATCCGAGGTGCCACTCAGCTCGATGCCTCCAGCGAATCCGGCCACACCACCGGAAAGGACGAGAACCGTCAGGATTTTGCGTTCCAGCGAGATCCCGGCATACCGGGCCGTAGCCCCCGAGGATCCGGCGACCCGCAACTCGTAGCCCCACGCGGTGCGGCTGGACGCCAAACCGAACAGAAAGATCACGACGGCGGCCAGCACCACCCCGACGTGGGCCCGCTCGAACAGACCGGGCAGCCGGGCGTTGTCGGACAACATCGGGGCCAGGGGAAAATTGTGGGAGTCGGGGTCCTTCCACCGGCCGTGGACCAGCCACTGGACGAGACGAATGGCCACCTCGTTCAGCATGAGGGTGGTGATGATCTCGTTGACACCAATCCGGGCCCGGGCAATGGCCGGACCGAGGGCCAGCAGGCCACCACCGAGGATGGCGGCGGCGAGCATGGCCGTGATGAGGAGGGGCGACGGCCACTCCCCGCCGACCCGAGCCACCCAGGCCGCACCTACGGCCCCAGCCATGATCTGGCCTTCGGCGCCGATGTTCCACAGGCCCATAGACCCAGCCACGGCTACCGCCAGACCGGCGAGGCCCAACGGCACCGCCCGGTTCAGGGTCACCGACCAGGCCCGGGGGTCACCCAGGGAAGCCTCAAACATCCGCTCATAGACCCGCATCGGGTCGTGGCCTGAGCCGACCAGCAGGACGATGCCGACCACGAGGGCCACGGCCAAGCCGATACCGAAGGCCAGCGGTTGGCCGCCCCGCAGCACCTGCTCACGGCGAACTAGCACCGGCCTCCCTACCCGTCTCCCCATTGGCCGATTCATCGGTTGGCTGCCTGATCATCGACTGGTACGGCATGACCGACCATCGCCTCGCCGATGGCGTGGCGTTCAGCGGCCGTCGGATCAAACTCGGCCACGATCCGACCGGCGTGGATCACCAGCAGGCGATCGGCCAGCGTCAACAACTCGTCGAGGTCCTCCGAGATGAGCAGGACCGCCGCGCCGGCGTCGCGCTCGCCCACCAGTAGATCCTGGATGGCCTTCACCCCCTGAACGTCGAGCCCCCGGGTGGGTTGGGCGGCCACCACGACCCGAGGGCCGTCGACCAACTCCCGCCCAACCAGCAGACGCTGGAGGTTGCCGCCTGACAGCCCGGCGATCGGCTCGTCCAGCGGGCCGGTACGCACGCCGAACTGATCGACGAGGTCCCTGCAATGGCTGGTCGCCGCCCCGGAATCCAGGAACGGACCACGGCGGTGACGGCCGTAGGTCCGCAACACCGCGTTGTCCGTCACGCTGAGTCGGGGAGCCAAGCCCACACCGAGGCGGTCCTCGGGGATGTAGCCCAGCCCGTCTGCGAAACGCTGACGCGGGCTGGCGTCCGTTCGGTCTTCACCCATCAGGTGGACCGTCCCCGACTCGACAGGTCGCAGACCGGCGATGCACTGGGTCAACTCGCGTTGGCCGTTGCCGGCTACCCCAGCGATACCCACAATCTCCCCCGAACGCACGGCGAGCTCCATGCCGTCGAGGCCGTTCAGCCCACGATCGTCGAGACACCGGAGATGCCGCACCTCGAGACGGACTTCGCCGGCCTCGCGGAGAGGGGGCCGTTCGGTAATCACCGGAGACGCTCCGACCATGAGCCCGGCCAGTTCGGAGGCGTCGGTATCGGCCACCGACAGCGAGGCGGCCACCGTCTTTCCGCCCCGGAGCACGGTGGCCTCGTCGCAGAAGCCCATCACCTCGTGGAGCTTGTGGCTGATGAACACTACGGTGCGGCCGTCGTCGGCCATGTGGCGCAATACGGCGCCCAGTTCGTCGGCCTCGCCCGGGGTGAGGACCGCCGTCGGCTCGTCCAGAATCAAGATCTGGGCGTCACGCCACAACGCCTTGAGAATCTCGACCCGTTGGCGCTCGCCCATGGAGAGTTGCCAGACCGGCCGGTCGGGTTCGGTAGCCAGACCGAAGCGTTCGGCCAGTGCCCCAACCGCGAACTCGACGGCCGAGCGCCGCACGATTCGCTCGCATGCCCCCAGCACCACATTCTCGGCCACGGTGAACGAAGGCACGAGCCGGAACTCCTGGTGGACCATCCCCACCCCGGCAGCCAACGCGTCGGCCGGTGTGCGGAAGTGGTGTGCCATGCCGCCGATGCGGACATCGCCTTCGTCGGGCCGGTACACGCCTGACAGGACATTCATCAGGGTCGACTTCCCGGCACCGTTCTCGCCGAGAACAGCGTGCACGCTGCCCCGGCGGACCCGCAGGTGGGCACCGGCATTGGCCACCACGCCGGGAAATCGCTTCCAGATGTCCCGTAGCTCGACGGCGGGTAGGTCGTCAGCGGACGCGACCCCATCCGGCATCTCCGAAGTACCGGCAAGGCCGGTCGGGTGCGGGGGTTCGGTCATCGGTGGTCCTGCGGTTCCGGTCTCGATGAATGGTCGCGATGAGAGGCCCTGCCGGGTGATCTCAGGTCGGACGTGACGGCGCCGGCGGGTCATCCCCGCCGGCGCCGCGTCCGTATGGTCCCCCTTGGCAGGGGGTGGGCGTCAGGGTGAGAATCAGCCGGCGGAGCCGACGACCCCTTCGACGAAGACGCCGATCCCCAGCATGTCGCCGTCGCTCATCGTCTCGCCGGCCGCCACGAGCACGCTGCCGTCCTGAGCGTTGATCGGGCCCTGGAACGGATGGAACGAACCGTCGATGATCTGCTGCTTCCGTTCCGCCACCGCGGCGACCACGGATGCGTCCACGTCGCTGGCGATGGGCGCCAAGTCGACCGTGCCGTCAGCCATCGAACCCCAGTAGTAGCCACCCTCATACGTGCCGGCCGTGGCCTGCCCGATGACCTCGGCGTAGCGCGGGCCCCAGTCCCAGACCGGCGCCGTGAGGTGGGCCGCCGGAGCGTGGGCGCTCATATCAGAGTTGTAGGCCACCCAACGGGCGCCCGCAGCTTCGGCCTTCTCGCCGGCTGCCGTGGAGTCCTGATGCATGGCAATCACGTCGGCACCCTTGTCGAGCATCGCCTGGGCCGAGTCACCCTCGACCACCGGGTCGAACCACGTGCTGGTCCAGACCACCTCGACCTGAGCGGCCGGGTTGATCTCACGGACACCGAGAGTGAAGGCGTTGATGCCCCGGATGACCTCGGGAATCGGGAAGGCCGCCACGTAGCCGATGAGGTTCGACGAGGTGGCCGAACCGGCGACCATGCCGGAGAGATATCGGGGCTCATACATGCGCCCGAAGCTGTTTCCGAAGTTGGTGCCGTTGGCCTTGTAGCCCGAGACGTGGTCGAACACGACGTCGGGGAACTCAGCGGCCAGGGCTTCCATGTCGTCCATGTAACCGAACGAGGTGCCGAAGATGACGTTGTAGCCCTGATCAATGAAATCGCGAACGTGGTTGCCGAAGTCGGCTGTGCCCTCCGGCACGGCCTCGACATAAGCGGTCTCCACGCCGGTCTCGGCTGCGGCCGCGGCTCGACCCTGATCGTGGGCGTAGGTCCATCCGGCATCTCCCACCGGTCCGACGTAGATGAAAGCCGCCTTGGTGGCGTCCTCGTCGTCGGATCCACAGGCGGAAGCCACCAAAGTAAGGCTCAGGACGACGGCCAACAGGCCGGCGATTCGGCGTCGCATCATTTCTCCCTCCGGCCGCCTCGGTCCGGGTCCACATGACCCGCCGAGAGCCAAGACGGCCCGCCGGCAATCATTCCACCTTTCGCCAATACGCGCCACGGCGGGTGGAGAGCCTTGTCTGCGGCCCCAAATCCGAAGGTCAACCGGCCACCGTGAGTTGCAGACTGACCCGGGTGGCGCCGTTGGCCACCGCGGCCCGGACCACAGCGTCGACCGCGTCCAGCACGGTGATCGTCTCGCCTTCCACGGCAGTCCCGAAGGGGCCGACCTCGACGTCCAACCCGGCCGCCTCGGCCACCGCGATTGCCGCCTTGACGTGGGGCCCGGGGTCACCCTCCACGAAGGGTTCTATGGTGAACTCTGCGACCGTCGACATGGGCTCATCATGGCCCATGAACAGCGGTGCGTCAGTCCCATAGGACCCGGGCCCGCTGGGCCAGGTCTCGGTGGGCAGTCCGAAGATCCACCCCGGCGAGCTCTCCATCGGTCACCACGGCACGCCCCCCGACCAAGAGGTGGCGAACCCGACGATCCGGGCCCAGCACCAGTCCAGCCACCGGGTCGGCCATGTCGCCCAGATCGTCGCCGGGCCACACCGCCAGATCGGCCCGCATGCCCACGGCGAGGCGACCGGTGTCGGGCATGCCCAGGCAGTCCGCACCGCTTGTCGTGGCCATCTCCACCACATCGGCCGGCATCAGCGCACCGGGACGCAGCTCTCGCAGTCGGGCGGTGTAGAGGGCCTGCCGGAGTTCGGGGAACAGTCCTCCGACTTCGTTGGACGCCACACCGTCGACGCCCAGACCCACCGGGCAGCCGGCGGCCCGCAGGTCGGTGACCCGGCACATGCCGGCGGCCAGTCGGGCGTTGGACGACGGACAGTGGGCGATGCCCGTACCGGCCGAGCCCAGGCGGGCCATCTCATCGTCGTCGATGTGGATGCCGTGGGCCAGCCACACGTCGTCGCCCACCCAACCCCATTCGTCAAGCATCTCCACGGGGCGTCGCCCGAACCGTTCCAGGCAGTGCTCCTGTTCGGCGATGGTCTCGCACAGGTGGGTGTGAAGGCGTAGGCCGTGCTTCCGGGCCAACTCGGCGGACTCCACCATGAGTCCGGTGGTCACTGAGAACGGGCTACACGGGGCGACAGTCACGAGCACCATGTTGCCGTCGTGGTGGCGCGCGATCACCGACTCGGTGGAGGCCAAGATGGCGTCGCGGTCCTCGACCACATGGTCTGGCGGCAGGCCGCCAGCACTCTCGCCGAGATCCATAGACCCCCGCGACAGATGAAGGCGGATGCCAACGGTTCGGGCCGCATCGACAATGGCGTCGAACACCGTGTCGTCGCCGCCCGGGACCAGGTAGTGGTGGTCCGCCGCGGTGGTGCAGCCGGTGGCCGCCAACTCACCCAAGCCGACCAACGCGGCAGCCCGTACGTCGTCGACCGAGAGCCGACCCCACACCGGGTACAGCTCGACCAGCCACTGGAAGAGGTCGCAGCCGGTGGCCCGACCCCGGGTAATCCACTGGTACAGGTGGTGATGCGTGTTGACGAGACCCGCGGTGATGACGTCGCCGTCGCAGTGCACCACCTTGTCGCCCGACTCCGGAGCCACGATCCCCACCGCAGTGATCCGACCATCCACAATGGCCACGTCGCCAGGGTGTCGGGCACCCCGCAGGACCAGTCGATCCTCGGGCGCCGACGAACCTTCCCGAGAGGAAAACATGGTCACGGGGTCCAGTCGGCGAAAGTGTCGATCATCATCCGGACGTCGGGGCCCAGCGGATACAGGATGGGGCAGGTGCAACCGTCAGCCATGTACTGGCCCACCTTTTCCCGGACCTCATCGGGCGTGCCCGCCGCGCAGATCATCTGCACCACATCGTCGGGCACCAACTTAGAGGCGGCCACCACCTGCTCGTGGGTGGCCGGCCAGGTCAGGACCCGACCGATCTCCTCGAGTAGCGATGCGGGCACACCAGAGGCCTTCATGATGTGGGGCTGCTGACCCAGGTACTGGGTGACCATGAGGCGGGCGCCGTCGAGGGCCTCGGCCCTGGTCTCGGCCACCGAGCACACCACCAACTGGGGGCGGTCCAGGTCATCGACCGAGCGACCCACCCGGGCGGCCCCGTCGGCCAGGCGGTCCATGGCCTTCCGGTTGTACTCGGGCGACACCAGATAGTTGAGCACGACACCGTCGGCTATCTCGCCAGTCAACTCGAGCATCTTGTCGCCCGTAGCACCGATGTAGATCGGTACGTCCTTTGGGCGACGCTGCTGGTACACGTAATCCAACTCCACCCCATCTAGGTGCACGAACTCGCCGTCATAGGTGACCGTCTCGTCGGCCAGCAGAAGCCGACACGCCTCGACGGTCTCCCTAATGGCGGTCAACGGTCTCCGACGCTGCACGCCGACCTTGCTAGCCAGCGGTTCCCACCACGCACCGATGCCCAGGATCATCCGACCAGGGGCCAGGTCATCCAGCGTCGAGAAGGTCGACGCGAGGCGGGCCGGGTTACGGGTCCAGCAGTCGACCACCCCCGAACCGATCTTGATGGTCTCGGTACAGGTGGCAAAGGCCGCCATGGGAACCACGGCGTCACGGACCAGTCTCGAGTCGGCCTGCCACACGGCTTCGAAGCCGCGTTGTTCGGCGTACGTGACGTACTGCATCGCCTCTGTAATGGGGTGCGCATCCTGGAGGTAGATGGCCAGTCGGGTCATGTTGCTTCCTCTCTCACATCTCTTCGAGTCGACGGTGCAGGCGTACCGCCTGTTCGGCAGCCCGAGCCCGAACCTCGTCGGCGTCGACCCGGGTGGGTCGACCGTCAACCAGCACGACCTCGCCGTCGACCTCCACGGTGCGGGGACCGACCCCCGTGGTGAAGGCCAACCGCCAGGGGTCCATGTGCGAGTCATTCCAGGTCACCCGGTCATTGCGGGCCTCGGGGAACAGGTCCCAGCCGGTGGCCAACCATCCCCAGGCGGTCTCGGGCGAGGCGGTCACGTCGTCCTCGCGGTGGCGCGCGTAGGCCACCCGGAACTCGTCGAGCATGTCGGCCCCGATGCCGTCGGTACCGAGTGCTACCGGGTTGGCGAACCGGGCCGGGCGGGCGTAACCCACCGAGTTGTTCATGTTCGACCGAGGGTTGTGCACGAAAGTCCCGGCCAGGCCGTGGTCGTCGTGGAGATGCACGCCGTGGACGAGCAGCCAGTCGTCGGTGGCCAGCGGCCGCAGGCGGTCGGCCACTCCGACGTCGGCGGCCCCCTCGGCCACATGCACGTGGACTCCCACCCCCAGGTCGGCGGCAAGGCCGGCGGCCGCCTCGAGGCTGGCGTCGCTGCAGGTGAAGGCGGCGTGGATGCCCACCATGCCCCGGCCACCAGCCCGCAGGTACCGCTCGTTCTCAGCCAAGCCCCGGCGGGCTCCGTCGGCGCCGTGACGGTCGGTGATCCCATAGGCGCACGACACCCGAACGCCCACCTCGGCACACGCCTCGGCGATGACGTCGAGTGACCCGTCGATGGCCTCGGGCGATTCGTGGTGGTCGATGATCGCCGTGCAACCACGCTCCAGGGCCTCCACCGCACCGAGCATGGCCGACCAACGGATCGATTCCAGGTCCAGCGCCCGGTCGAGTCGCCACCAGACCAACTCCAGGATGTCGGTGAAGCCGGTCGGCGTGCGGGGTGGGGCGGGCATACCCCGAGCAAGGGACGAGTACAGGTGGTGGTGCGCGCAGACCAGGCCCGGGCTCGTCGCTCCGTTCGCGGCATCCACGGAACTCAGCGTCCGTCCCAGTCGGCCCAGTGTTCCTGCTGGTCCGGTGCCGCCATGGGTAACGAATGGCGCCACATCCCGTCGTGGGCGTGGAGGGCCGCGGCTACCGCCCCGGCGGTCGGGACGAGACCGATCTCGCCCACGCCTTTGATCCCGTAGGGGGCGTTGGGCTGGGGTGACTCGACGAGGCGCACGTCGACGTCAGGCATGTCCTTGGGGCGGATGATCCCGAGACTGCGCAGGGTCTCGTTTCGTGGGCGGGCCTCGTCATCGGCCGGGAACCCCTCGGTGAGGGCATACCCGAGACCCATGTGCACCGCGCCCTCCACCTGGCCTTCGCACAGCATTGGGTTGACGGCCCGGCCCACGTCGTGGGCAGCCACCACCCGGTCAACACCGCCCGTCTCCGGGTCGAGCACGACCAGCTGGGCGGCGTAGCCGAACGTGGAGTGGATGATCGGATTCTCGACACCGTCGTTGAGCGAGTTGGTCCAGTCGACCCGGTACTCGCCCTCATAGTCGACGCCGATCCGACAGCCGTCGGCCAGGGCGTTGCGACAGGCATCGGCCACCGATCCGGCGCCCATCAAGGTGCCCCGGCTACCCGTGGTCTGTCCGGCACCCAGCTCCCGGGTGGTGTCGACAATCACGTCGATGCACTCCGGATCGATACCGAGCTCCTCGACGGCCACCTGCATGGCCACGGTGTGGACGCCCTGGCCCATCTCGGTCCAGCAGTGCCGCACCTCGACCCGACCGTCGTCGCGGAAGTGCACAACGGCCCGTGCGACCTCCTTGAAGCCATTGCCCAGGCCCGAGTTCTTGAGGCCCAGGCCGAGACCGACCGGTCGACCATCGGCCACCGCGTCGTCATAGGCGTCCTTCACTTCGTCCAGGCACGCCCGGGCACCCAGACAGCCGTCGTCCATGATCTGACCCGGCCCCCACACCGCCCCCGGGGAGATGACGTTGCGGCTGCGGATCTCCCAGCCGGAGATGCCGGCCTTCTCGGCGAGGCGATCCAGCACGCCCTCCATGGCGAACTGGGCCTGGTTGGCCCCGAAGCCCCGGAAGGCGCCACAGACCGGGCTGTTGGTTCGCACCGCGGTGGCTTCCACGTCGATGGTGGGCAACACGTAGGGACCACTGGCATGCCCGGCGGCCCGCTCCAGAACCTTCATGCCGACCGACGCATAGGGGCCCGAGTCACCGATCATCCGCACCCACAGGCCGGTCAACCTGCCGTCAACATCACAGCCTGCCCGGTAGGCCATACGGATCGGGTGCCGCTTGGGATGCATGAGAAGCGACTCCTCACGCGACAGCGTGCACTTCACGGGACGCCCGGTGACCCAGGCGGCGAGCGCCGCGTGGGCCTGGTTGGACATGTCCTCCTTGCCACCAAACGCTCCGCCGTTGGACACCAGCTCCACGGTGATCCTCGACGTGTCGACGTCGAGGACCGAGGCGATCTGGTTGCGGTCGTCCCACACGCCCTGACCACCGGAGTACACGTACAGACCGGGCTGGTCCCCGTTTCCCTCCCCGGACGGGTCGTCGCCGGGAAGGACCGTGGGTACGGCGAGGGTCGACTCGGGCTCCACGAAGGCGTGCTCGATGCGTTGGGTTTGGAAGACCTCCTCGACCACGTGGGCGGACCCGGCCAGCGCGGCTTCTACGTCACCGCGGGCATAGGTCGAGACCGAGAGCACGTTGCCGTCTAGTTCCCAGACGGCATCCTCGTCGGCAGCTACCGCCACCACCGGGTCGCTGTACACGGTCAGCGGCACCTGCTCGACGGTCACCAGCTCGGCGGCCCGGCGAGCTGTCTCACGGTCGTCGGCCACCACCACGGCCAGCACGTCGCCGAGGTACGAGGTGCGACCCCCCTCGGGGATCATCACCGGCCAGTCGATGTGGATGATGCCTACCCGCCGGGCCCCGGGGATGTCGGCCGCCGTGAGCACCCGATGGACGCCGTCGACCGCCTCAGCGGCCGAGGTGTCGATGCGCACGATGTCGGCCCGGGCATGGTCGGCCAACCGCAACGCCGCGTGCAGCAGACCCTCGGGAAAGAGGTCGTCGACGTAGGGACGATCGCCGAGGGAGAGTTCGAAGGCCTCCACCTTGATGCCGCTGGATCCCACGCCTCCGCGGGGCAGGGGCACCGGCACCTCACCGGCGGCCAGGGACTCCACGGCGTCGAGAACCTTCACGTAGCCGGTGCATCGACACAGGTGGGCGCCCAGGTGCCGGGCCGCGTCGCCGCGTTCCAATACCTTCCCCTTGCTGGACGCCTTGTCCAGCAGTGCCTTGGTCCGCATGACGATGCCCGGGATGCAGAAGCCGCACTGCAGGGCACCGTGGGCGGCGAACGTCATGGCGTACCGCTGCCGCTCGTCCTCGTCGAGACCCTCCAGCGTGGTGATCGACGCACCATCGGCCTTGTCCATGGACGTCTGGCACGACACCCGCGCCTTGCCGTCCACCAGAACCGTGCAACAACCGCACTGACCGGAGGGCGAGCAACCGTCCTTGGGTGAGGTCACACCCAGTTCGTCGCGCAGGGCGGCCAGCAGATGTGGGTGGTCGACCGAGGCTTCCACCGTCGTGCCGTTCAGGTCGAAGGTCGTCACGACCGGTCCCCCTCATCTCGTTTCCGGTCGATCTGATCATCCAGGGCGCCCTGCACGTGGGCAGGTACCTCGGGCCCCCGCTGGGTGGTGATACGGCCGTAGACCTCGGGACGGCGGTACCGGTCGAAGTCGAAGAGCGTTTCAGTGAAGTTGGCGCACAGGTCCAGGTCAGCGGTGGCCACCACCAACTCATCGCCCACCGTGGTCGCCACTGCACGGACCTCTCCCGACGGGGCGATGATGGCGCTCTCGCCCAACAGGTCGCAGCCCTCTTCACACCCGGCCTTGGCCACGCCGACCACCCACATGCCGTTCTGGTAGGCGCCGGACTGGAGCACCAACCCGTTGTGGAAGCCCTGCAGACGGTCCTGATCGGGGTCGGGGGCGTAGTGGATCGGCGTGTTGTAGCCGATGAGGGCGAGCTCGCAGCCCTGGAGACCCAGCACCCGGTAGGTCTCAGGCCATCGCCGGTCGTTGCAGATAGCCATGCCGACAACCCCACCGAACGCACCGTGCACGTCGAAGCCATCGCCGGCCTCGAAGTAGTAGCGCTCCAGGTGCTGGAAGGCCCGCCACGGCTCATGGTCCTCATGGCCGGGGAGGTGGACCTTGCGATATCGACCCACGACGGTGCCGTCTCGTTCCACGAGGATCGCCGTGTTGTAGCGGTGCCCGTCGGGCGTGAGTTCGGCATACCCGAGGTGGAAGCCCACGCCGAGGCGACGGGCCTCATCGAACAGGGGTTGCGTCTCGGGGCCGGGCATCTCGGTCTCGTAGAACCGGTCGGCCTCAGCCAGGTCATCGACCCACCACCGCGGAAAGAAGGTCGTCAGCGTGAGTTCAGGGAACACCACCAGGTCGCACCCGGCCTCGGCTCCCTCCCGGAGCAGGGCGATGAGCCGCTCGACGACCATCGTTCGAGTGTCGGCCAACTGGATGGGGCCGACCTGGGCGGCCCCGATGGTGAGGGAGCGCGTCATCGGTCCAGTGGCTCCTGATCAAGGGTGAGGATGGTCTGGAGCAGGACATCGGCCCCGGCCACCAGATCAGCCGGGTCGGTGTGCTCGGCTGGATTGTGGCTGATCCCATCACGGCTGGGCACGAAGACCATGCCGGTCGGGCACACCCGGGCCAGCATCTGGGCGTCATGGCCGGCACCCGACGGCATCCGTCGCACCGAGTGGCCCAGATCGACGGCCACCGCGGCCACCGCGTCGACCACCCGGTCATCGAAGGCCACCGGTTCGAATCGGGCCAGCGTGCGTTCGACGACGGTCACCCCCTCAGCGGCCGCGGCTTCGGCCACGAAGCGGGCCAGGTCGGACTCGGCTTCCTGAAGGAGGGCCTCGTCGGTGTTGCGAAGGTCCACGGTCATGGACGCCGAAGCGGCCACCACATTGACCAGATTGGGGTGTAGTTCGATCCGTCCCACGGTGGCCACCTGTCGACCCTCCCCCATGGCACCCATGCGAGTGGCCAGCTCACGCACATGGGCCGTGACCTTGGCGGCCACGTAGGCCGGATCGTGGCGCAGGGCCATGGGGGTGGTCCCGGCGTGGTTGGACTGGCCGGTGATGGTCAGCTCGGTCCACGAGATGCCCTGAACGCCGGTCACCGCGCCAATGGTGACACCCTCGGCCTCGAGCACCGGGCCCTGTTCCACGTGCAGTTCTACGAAGGCCCGGGGTGACGGGCCGGGACACGGCGAGGTGCCCCGGTAGCCGATGCGATCCAGCTCGGCGCCCACGACGGCACCGTCGATACCCTCGATGTCGAGTGCCTCCTCGACGGCCATGCCACCCACGTAGACAAGGCTGCCCAGCATGTCCGGCGGGAACCGGGCGCCCTCCTCGTCTGTGAAGAAGCCCACGGCCACCGGATGCTCAGTTTCGATGCCATTGGTTTCAAGGGTCTCGATGACCTCTAAGCCAGCCAACACTCCGAGGTTCCCGTCGTAACGACCGCCGGTTCGGACGGTGTCTATGTGGCTACCCGTCATGGTCGGCGGCCCGTCGATCCGTCCAGCCCGCACGCCAACCACGTTGCCGATCCCATCGATTGAGATGTCCAGACCCAGGTCACGCATCCATGTGACGACCAGGTCGCGGCCGGCCCGATCGTCGTCGGTCAGGGCGAGACGGCACGAGCCGCCACCATCGATGGGGCCGATGGCCGCGAGGTCCTCGATGCGTCGCATCAGGCGGTCACCGTCGATACGTAGTGCAGCGCTCCGGTCGCTGGTCATGCGATGACCTCCGCGGTCAAAGCGTTGTCACCCAGGCAGATGTCCGACGGCCGGATCGGTACCCGTGGCAGGGCCAGGCCGGTGGCGTCGCGGACGGCCGCGGCCACCGCGGCGGTCGATGAGATGGACGGCGGCTCACCGATCCCCTTGGCACCGAACGGGGCCCCGGGTTCAGGTTGTTCGATCAGAGCGGCCACCTCGAGGGGCGGCATGTCCAACGCCGTGGGGATCAGGTAGTCGGTGAACGAGGCGTTGCGGATGCGTCCGTTGGTGACCTGGACCTCCTCCATAACCGCTAGGCCCACGCCCTGGGCCGCTCCCCCCTCCAGTTGGCCGAGGGCCTGAAGCGGATGCAGCACACGACCAACGTCCTGGGCAGTGGTCAGCTCGACGACCTTCACGAGCCCCAGGTCGGGATCGACATCAACGATGGCCCGGTGGGCCGAGACGGCGAACGAGACGTGGGCGTCACCCTGCCCGTCGCCATCGAGTGGTGACGTGGGGGCGTGCCGGTGGACCACCTCGGCCTCCACCGGCTCGACGGTCAACTCCTCAAGGGAGAGATCCAGATCTCCAGCCAACGACACGATCCGACCATCGACCAGCACGAGGTCGTCGATCGACACGCCATGGGTCGCGGACACCGCGGCCAACAGCTCGCGGCGAACCGTCTCACAGGCCAGCTGCACGGCCCCACCGGACATCCAGGTCTGGCGGCTGGCCGACGTGGAGCCCGCAGAACCGATGGACGTCGTCTCGACCGGTGCCAGGACGACCTCGTCCACGCCCAACACCTCGCCGGCGATCTGACGGGCCAGGGTCACGAATCCCTGACCAACCTCGGCACACGCACAAGTGATGGTGGCCACGCCGTGGTGGAGCACGCACCGTGCCGCACTCGAATCGTCGAAGCCCTCTGAGAACATCAAGTTCTTGAAGCCCACAGCCACCGCCTCGCCACGAACCACGTGCTGGGCATCCGCGGTACGTCCGGCACCACCGGGTCGAGCCATGGGCTCGTCGGAACCGAGTGCAGCTGATGGGTGGCCGGCACACGCCCGGATCACCTCGGCCACCGGCAGCGTCCCGGCTATGACCTGGCCGGTGGCAAGACGGTCCCCAGGTTCCAGGGCGTTTCGCAGCCGGAGGGCCACGGGATCCATGTTCAGCGCGGCAGCCAGACGATCCATCTGGGCCTCGTGGGCGAAGCAGGTCTGGACGGCGCCGAAGCCCCGCATGGCCCCGCAGGGCGGGTTGTCGGTGCGGACCACCACACCCTCGATTTCGACCGATGGGACCATGTACGGGCCGGCGGCGAAGCAGGTGGCGTTGGCGATCACCGCACTGCTGGACGAGGCGTAGGCCCCACCGTCCAGCAAGAGGTGGGCCTCGACGCGCACTAGGTCTCCGTCGGTCGTGGCGTGGTGCCGGTACCACATCCGTGCTGGATGGCGATGCACGTGACCGTGGAAGCTCTCCTCGCGGCCGTAGGACATCTTCACCGGGCGCCCGGTGCGTAGCGCCAGCAGGCACAGATGCACATGGAGGCTGAGATCCTCTCGGGCACCGAACGCCCCGCCTACGCCGGCCAGTGTCAGGCGAACCTTCTCGTGGGGCAGATCGAGGCAGGCCGCCACCTGGTCGCGATCGACGTGCAGCCACTGGGTGGCCACGTACAGGTCGACGCCACCGTCGTCGTCAGGAACGGCCATGCCGGATTCGGGGCCGAGGAATGCCTGGTCCTGCATGCCCACCTCGTAGGTGCCCTCGACGGACACAAGGTCGTCACGGTCGGCGGCCGACTGGTCGCCATGACGCAGGTGGATGCGCCGGATGACGTTGCCGTCGGGATGGATGGGATCGGCGGTCTCGGCCAGCGCCGGATCCACCAGGGGTTCGGTGGGCTGCCAGTCCACGACAATGGCCGCTAGGGCACGGCGCGCCGTGTCGGGATGGTCGGCGGCCACCACGGCCACCGGTTCGCCCTCGTAACGCACCACGTCACCGGCCAGCACCGGCTGGTCGCAATGCTCGAGTCCGAAGGTGGGGCTACCGGGCACGTCCTCATGGGTGAGGACGGCATGGACTCCGTCGATGGCCAGCGCCGGACTCGTGTCGAGGCCCCCGATCCGGGCCGCGGGGTGCGGCGACCGGAGCGTGGCACCCCAGAGCATCCGGTCGTGATGAAGGTCGCTGGAGAAGGCGAAGCCGCCGGTCACCTTGGGGACGCCGTCAGGGCGGGGTGCGTTCTCGCCTATCCGGGGGCCGACCGACGTCCGGGCACCTGTCTCAACCACCGTCACGGGGTGGCCTCTGCCTGTCGGGCCGCGGCGGCCCGGTCGACAGCATCGAGGATCCGGCCGTAGCCGGTGCAGCGGCAGAGGTTGCCGGAGATGGCCTCGCGTACCGTGAGGTCGTCGGGCTTGGAATCGTCATCGAGTAGGGCGTCGACGGCCATCAGTAGACCGGGTGTGCAGAATCCGCACTGCACGGCGCCGGCGTCCAGGAACGCCTGCTGTACGTCGGAGAGGTCGCCTTCCGAGCCGAGGCCCTCGATAGTCACCACCTCGCGTCCGGCGGCCGCCTCGGCCAGCACCAGGCAGCTACACACCGTCTCGCCGTCGAGGCGAACGGTGCACGAGCCGCACTCGCCCTCTTCGCACGCATTCTTGGACCCGGCCAGACCCAAGCGCTCGCGCAGCACGAACAGCAGGCTCTCGCCGGCCACGGCATCGACTACCGAACGGTTGTGACCGTTGATGGACAGGGAGAAACCGTCCACGCTCGTCATGCGGGCACCGGCGCGGACCCGGGAAACGCCCGGAGGATGGCCCGGCGGGCCAGGACGCGTACGGCGTGTCGGCGGTACGCCGCAGAGCTGCGGTGGTCGTCGATGGGTCGGGCGGCATCGGCCACCAGGTCGGCGAAACGGTCCACGAGGTCGGAATCCGGAGAGGCCATGTTCTCGAAATCGAGCCGCTCGGCCACCAGCACCTCGGCTTCTACGGCCCGCAGCGGGACCGGAGCCACCGAACCGAGGGCTATCCGGACGTTGCGGCCCGGTCGGTCTACCACCAGGGCGAGGGAAGTCACGGCGATGACCATGGCGTTGCGGGTTCCCACCTTGAGGAACTCCTGGGGGCCTTCGAGGACCGGCACGCGGATGACCGTGATGAGCTCGCCGGGGATCAGGGCGTTGGCCTTGACCCCGGTCACGAACTCGTCCAGCGGCAGCCGACGGGCTCCACCGGCCGACTGCAACTCGATCTCGGCGTCCAGTGCGGCAAGTACGGGCAGGGTGTCGCCGGCGGGTGACGCAGTGGCCAGGTTTCCGCCGAGGGTCGCCGTGTTGCGGATCTGTGGGGAGCCGACGGTGCGGGCTGCCTGGGCCAGAGCGGGCACCAACGAGGCGAGGGCCGGTTCGGCGAGGTCGGTGCACGTAGTCCCGGCGCCGAGGCGTAGGACGTCAGCACGGTCGCCCTCGAGGCTCCATCCCCGGAGTTCAGGTATCCGATCCACGGCCACCACGTGGCCGATCGTGCGGACTCCACGGTTCACCTCGACCATGAGATCGGTGCCACCGGCCAGAACCAGTGCATCGGGGTGGGCAGCCAGGGACGCGCAGGCTTCGTCGATGGATGTCGCAATGGTCACCGGCACCCCAACATGCTGCCGTGCCACGCCCCATTCGTCAACATTTTGTCAACTAAGGGGTCGGGGCTAGGGTGCCCCCGTGGCCACCTCCGACCCACTCCTGGACGCGCTACAGCCAGTCGTCGAGGCGCTCGGGGGCACGCTGGTCCCACCGGCCGAAGCCGAAGGCGAGGATGTCAACGTCGTGTGGGATGGCGCCGTGGTTGCCGCCGTCCGCCGGCCCGACCCCCACCTGGACCTACACGACGCCCTTCCCACCCTCATCGCCGAGGTCGAACACGACATGGGTCACCCGTGCGCCGAGATGGACCGCTCCCAGAAGCAGGAGGCTGTGGCGCTCCTCAACGAACGGGGAGCGTTCACCCTCCGCAAGTCCGTGGAGGACGTGGCCGAGGCGCTCGGGGTGAGCCGCTTCACCGTCTACAACTACCTGGAGCGCGCCGAAGCAGGCTAGATCGTGGGCCTCCGGTACGGTCCGCGGCCATGACCAGCCCATCCCTTCCCATGTCCGATGCCGAGCTGGCACGGATCGACGCCGTCGGCTTGGCCGACCTGATCCGCAGCGGGCAACTCTCAGCGGTCGAGGCGGTGGAGGCCACCATCGACCGGATCGAACGCCTCGACGGCGATCTGAACGCGGTCATTCACGAGCAGTTCGACCAGGCCCTCGAGTTGGCCGCCTCACCCGACCTGCCCGACGGGCCGTTCCGGGGCGTACCCATGCTCATCAAGGACCTGTGGGCCACCGAGGCCGGGCAACCCCACCACGCCGGAATCCAGGCCCTCAAGGAAGCGGAGTTCACCGGAGAAGTCGACTCGAATCTGGTCGCCCGCTACAAGCAGGCCGGCTTCGTCATCGTGGGCCGGACCAACACCCCCGAGCTGGGCCTCGTGGCCACCACCGAACCACATGCCTACGGGCCAAGCCGGAATCCGTGGAGCACCGACCACAGCACCGGAGGCTCGTCCGGGGGTGCAGCCGCCGCAGTGGCCGCCGGCATGCTCCCGGCCGCCCATGCCAGCGACGGGGGCGGGTCCATCCGGATCCCGGCCGCCATGTGCGGCCTGGTCGGCCTCAAGCCATCGCGGGGTCGGATCTCCAATGGTCCGAGGGAGGAGTGGTCGTTCTCGTGCCAGCACGTGGTGAGCCATACCGTCCGTGACACGGCAGCCATCCTCGACGCCACGGCCATCCCGTTCGCCGGTGATGGCGTGGTGGCTCCCGATCACGGGCGGCCTTACGCCGGATGTGTGGACGCCGACCCGGGTCGCCTCCGGATCGGCCTCATGCCCGACAATCATCGCAACGAGACCCACCCTGACTGCGAGGCGGCCACCCGCCGCACCGCCGACCTGCTCTCCGACCTGGGCCACGAAGTGGTCGAGTCCCGGCCGGAGGCCTTCCTGCACCTCGGCGAACTCAAGGATCTGGCCTGGGCCTTCACCGTCAACTGGTCGGTGGGCGCCGTGGTCAGCCTGTCAACCCTCGGGGAACAGTTGGGTCGGACCGTCACCGCCGCCGACGTCGAACCCGGGACCTGGGCCATGGCCCAGCAAGGCGAGGGCTACAGCGGCCCCGACTTCTCCCGGGCCCAGTCCATTCTCGGCGGCTGGCGCCGCTCCATGGCCCAGTGGTGGAACGACTTCGACGTGTTGTTGACGCCGACCACTGCCCAACCGCCGGCCCGTATCGGTGAGCTCACGCCCACCGACGACGACCCCGTGCGAGGCTCGAAAAGATCGCTGCCCTATGCGGTGTACACGTCGCCGTTCAACTGCACCGGCCAGCCAGCCATCTCGCTGCCGCTCGGGTCATCGGACGGCCTACCCATCGGCGTCCAACTGGTCGGCGCCTACGGCCGTGAGGACCAGTTGCTCTCCGTGGGTGGCCAGTTGGAGCGGGCCATCAACTGGTCGGCCCACCGGGCCCCCATCCACGCCTGATCCGGGCTCCAACAATTCGGGATATTCAGGCGTCGAGGACGGCGGTGCCAGCGCCCTGAAGGTCGACCACCGGAGGCTCGGTCGACCACGGAAAGTTGATCCACTGATCAGTGTGGCGCCAGACGTACTCGCAGTCGACCACCGACTGGGGCTTCTGGTACAGCACTGCAGAACGCACCTCGGCCACCGCTTCGGTTGCCGTCTCGTGCACCAGGGCCAACGTGTGGCCGGTGTCGGCCACATCATCGACGATCAGGATCTTCTTGTCGCCCAGGTCCACCCAGTCGACGTAGGGCGGCAGGATCACCGGAATGTCGAGGCGCTCGTCGACGCCGGTGTAGTACTCGACGTTCATTACGTAGAGGTTCTTGACAGCCAGTGCGTAGCCCAGCGAGCCGGCCACGAAGAGGCCACCCCGGGCAATGGACAGGATCATGTCGGGCCGGTAGCCATCATCAGCCACCATCTGTGCCAGTTCGCGGACCGCCGTGCCGTAGATCGGCCAGTCCATTTCCTCGCGTACCGGTTCCTTCAGTTGGGGCTCCACTGCCACGTCCGCTCCGTCCTCCGTGCTCGTGGCCGGGAAACCTACCCGTTGAGCGACCGATCGGCCGGAGCCGGGTCCGGGCGTCCGGACATCAATCCCGGTCGTCAGTCACGAACTGTCAGTCATAGGTGGCGGCGACCGTCCACCGGCCGTCGGTCAGCACCACCAGGAGGGCCGTGCCGTCGGCCGTCACCACCTGAAGCCGGACCCGGCGGCGTCGCCGCAGGGGATCCCACCAACGTTCGTCGACCGGCCACGGCCCGGCCCACGCCACGACCCGCTCCCCCGGAGCCACAACCTGACGAGACCCGGCGGGTGGCTGCGGGACGATCAGACGGTCGGGCGGCGCCGAGAGCCTGCTCCGTCCATCCACACCCACCGGTGCCCCTGCGGCATCCACTACGTCGACGACCACCGGCTCGAGATGGACCGCCGCCGGGGACGGTCCCGGCAGGGCACCTGGCCAGGGCTCCACTTCCGGCTTCCCTCCCCTTCCCGGGCAGGCACCCGATCCGCCTTCCCGAAGCGGTTCGACGAACGGCACGAGGACCACCCTGTCGCCGGGATCCCGGCCGCCCCGCCACTCCGGAATCCTCACCGACCCTGGACCCATCAACCCCACCACCCGGGCGCACGCCCGCCCGGCCCGCTCGTCGGCCGCCGAGACCCCACCCCAGAACCCCAGCTGGCGACCCGATGCCGGGACAACCTCATCGGGGGCCAACACCAACCGCGTGATGCCCGACGTGGGGCGAACCGCCGGAGGACCATGCAACCATCCCTCCAACTGCCACCGGACCCGGTCGGCCACCGCTACCGGACCCAGCACCCCCTCGTCACGCCAACGGCGGGACACCCTTTGGCCGTGCTCGGTCTCGGCCTCGACCACCACCCGGGTACACGCCATCCCCCGAGCCGACAGCCGTTCGTGGAGAGCCTCAGCGGCAGATCGGGCAGCAAAGGCGGCCCGGTCGATTCGGTCCACCGGTGGGTCGAAAGCCATCGACACCGCCAGGTCCGGTGGCGCCGGACGATGACCCACCGGGCGGTCGTCGATCCCTGAAGCCAGACGGTGGGCGTCAAGGCCGTCGGTACCGAATCGGGCCAGCACATCGGCTACCGGGAGGGCGGCGAACGCCCCCAAGGTGGTCAGGCCTAGACGGATCAAGACGTCAACGAGGCCCGTGGACCCGCCCGCCGACTCGACTGGTAGCAGCACCCCCACTGGGAGGGGAAGCAGGAAGGCCGGACTCCCACCCCGGGGAACGATCACCGAGTGCTCCGGAGCCGCGCCACCGCTACGGGCCGCCAAGCCAGCGGCAAATGCGCCATCGGCCACCCCGATCCGACACCCCGGGCCCGCAGCCGTACCTGCCGGCACCCCTACTCCGATCCGAGCAACGGCGGCGTCCACCACCTCGGCGGTGTGGCGCACCAAGGCCGACTCCCCACCGAATAGTCGGACCGGACCCCGGACCCCGAACGAACATCGACCGGGTCGCCGGACCTCCACCCACGGGGTGACCGTCCCGAGGGCCGAGACCACAGCCTCGAACCCCCGGGCCTCCTGGCCTTCGTCACGGGCCAGCACCCGGACCTCCGGACAGAGGAACTGGGCCTCACGTCGACGCTGTCCCAGAGCCACCCCGACGGCCCGGGCCGGCCCGGTGGCCGCCACGACCCGCCCCGCCCCGAGCACCAGCGCCGATTCGTCGGAGGCCACCCCCAACGCGACCAAGGGCCAGTCGGAGCAACCCACCACGAGGGTCCGAACGGCAGTCGGGGTCACAGCCGATCCGCCCACCAGCGGAGGGTCACGGGTGAGCGGGAACGCCGCTCGGGCCCGGGAGGAGGAGCGTGTCCCGGCGCCCCTCCGTCGGGAGACCCCGACCGGTGACCGATACCTCCACCCGGCGGGACCGGAGACGGCCCTGTCCCCCGTGGGGCCCGTCCCACACAGCCCCGTCGACCGAGAACCGGAGGTCCAGGCGGCCCGGCCAGTCGCCAACCAAACGGCCCACCCCGGGTGACCCCGGCGACTCCGGTGACAGATGGACCAACACCGACCCCCGCTCCCGACAACGGGCCGCCAGGCGTCGGACATCACCCATCGACGGCCGGTGCCCGGGCGAGACCAACACCAGGTCGACCGCCCCCACGAAGGTGGCCACCACCGGGGCCCACTGCTCCCGGCCCGGGGCGTCCACCACCACGAGACGCTCCAGTGCCACCCCGACCTCGGCCGCCGCGGCAAGGCCCAGATCAGCGTCACCGACCACCACAACCCACGACCCGGTCCCGGTGGCCCGAGCCATCAGGGCGAGGGCCACCGACCGGGCCCCGGTGCCCGATACCCCCACGGTGATGCCCCGCCGGAGGCCGTCGGGCAGTAGGCCGTCAAGAGCTTCAAGTACCGGGAGGGTCCGGTCCACGGCCAGCGTGGTCGGCCGGACCCGACGTGCTGCCTCGGCCAGAGACGGCACGGCCCACAACACTGGCCCCGACCCAGCCTCCCCCGGGGAACTATCTCCCGGAAAAGCCTCTTCCGGTAACAGGTCATCGAAGGGCTCGGCTTCGGCTAGGAGGCTCCGGGGAAGGGGACGGGACACATCCCCAGTATCGAACACTTGTTCGATTAGAGCAAGAGGTTCTCTTCTCTGGTCAACCCGTCATCAGGACCAGACCGAGCACCGTGTACACGACCATGACCATCAGCAGCGGGTACTGGCTACGCAAGGCGATCGACGGCCGCCACGACTCGATCGAACGGTCGTGGGCCAGGAGCACCCCACCAAGGTGGCCGACCACGATCGCCCCAAGTTGCACCCACCCCACGGTGGCCGGCGAGACCCGAGTCCAGTCCACCGCGTCGCCGGCCGTCCCGAACAGATCCCATCCCCTCCCGTAGGGATCTGACGCCCGGATCCCCAACTGCTGCCCCTCGAGAACCAACAGAGAGAAGTAGTGGGCCACGTGATAGCCGATCACGATGGGCAACAGCGAGTGACCGAAACGCGTCGAGGACCCCGACCCACCGGTCAGATGATCTCCCAGCCGGGCCGCCGCCTGCCAGGCAACAGCGACAACAACAACCACCCAGACGAGCCCCACCGTGCCTACCGCGGTGGCGCCCCACCCGGTATGGCCCGCCGAGACATCACCCCAGAACCGAGTCCGCGACACGCCGTCGAAAGCTGTCCCCCCGAGCACCACCAGGAGGAGTGCAACCTCCGATGGCCGGAGATCGTCTACCGCGGCACCCACCAGCGGGAGCCGGATGACCGGACGGCCGGTCTCCGGCTCCCGTCCAATCGGCGACAGTCGAGCCAACAGTCCGAACAGCACACCAAATCCCTCGGACCGCCGGGCCACACCGGTTCCCCACCGGAGGGCCATCCCCACCAACGCCACCGTGTAACCAAGCCCCGCCCAACCCAGCACCCGGGGACGGGCCCCATCGTGGTACACGAGCTCGAGCCACAGAAACGCTGCCACCGGGGCCACGGCCAGCCAGCCGTCGTACCGTCCGACGAGTAGGACCCCTGTTCGTCCCTCCCGGCCGACTCGGAGCCGGTCGACAAACCGGAACGCCGCCTCCCACGGACTGACCGAGGACCACCACGGCCCGATTAGCACCACAATCAGCGGCACGGCCACCCAGAAGGCCACGTACACCGCGACCGGAGCCAGATTGGCGGCCACATCGTCGACGCCGATCAGGCCGGCGGTGACCACGACCACCGCTCCGAATCCCACGATCCAACGCGCAGCGACCCCAACCGGGGCGCCGATCGACGCCAGCCCCGACCCCACGACTCGCCCGACGGCCAACTCCCGAAGCCGTGGCCGATGCCACGCCAGTCCGAGGACGGCAAAGGACACCAGCAGAGCCGCCGCGGCCGACCATCCGGCCTGCCAGGCCGAGAGCGGCAGGTCAGTCCGACCGCCGACACCATGGGCCAGCATCAGCGTGTGGGTCACGAGACCTCGAGCTCGAACACCCGCAGACCCGAACCGTGCAGTTCTGCCTCGAACACGCCCGGGACAGCAGCCCGGACCACCACTTCCGCCTCCACCCCCGGTCCGACATCAGCGACCGCGTCGTAGACGTGCAGGTGGACCTGATCGACCCGGTCGACCGTCAGGAGCACCGAGACCACCCGCCCCGTCGACACCTCGAACCTCGGAACACCTCCGACCACCAGGCCGTCCCGCACCTCGACTTCGAACCGGTCATCGACGGTCACCTCAGCCGGATCGACCACGTACGACCCAGCGTCGCGATCATGGCCGTGATTCGTCGACCCGGCACAGGAGGCAAGCGCGAAGGTCCACGAAACCGTCAGGACGAGGACGACAACCCGGCGAAGATTCACCGCCACAGGCTAAGACCCATTTCCCGGCGGTAATCCGGCGTGATCACGGATCCAGGCGTGCATGGCGATACCCGATGCCACCCCGGCGTTGATCGATCTCGTCGAGCCGTACTGGGCGATCGAGCAGACCACCGACGCCGCGTCCCGCACCGCGTCGGACAGCCCCGGACCCTCCTGGCCGAACACCAGCACGCACCGTTCCGGCAGGCCAGTCGACTCCAACGGCACCGATCCCGGCAGATTGTCGATGCCGACGAGGGGCAGGTCCTCGGTGGCCGCCCACGCCACCAGGTCCTCGACCGTCGGGTGGTGGTGAACGTGCTGGTAACGGTCGGTCACCATCGCCCCCCGCCGGTTCCAGCGGCGACGCCCGACGATGTGCACACCGGAAGCCAGGAAGGCGTTGGCGGTGCGGACCACCGTCCCGATGTTGAGGTCGTGTTCCCAGTTCTCGATGGCCACGTGGAACGGATGCCGATGGCCGTCGAGGTCGTCGACGATGGCCTCCATTGTCCAGTAGCGGTAGCGGTCGGCCACGTTGCGTCGGTCGCCTCTCGCCAGGAGCTCGGGATCCAAGCGGAGATCTTCGGGCCACGGCTCGGAATGGGGCCCTACGCCCACCGGCACCGATTGCGCCTCTGGCTCCGGGGCTGGCTCAGACATCAGTCCACGAGGGCCTGGTTCACCAGCGTGCGAAGGTCCCAGCGCAACGACACGTGGGTCGACGACGGAAGCAACTGGGTCAGGAACACGCAGTGGATCCCCTCGGTCGGATCCACCCAGAAGGCCGTGCTGGCCATGCCACCCCACGAACCCTCGCCCCGGGTGGCCGAGAACCGACCACGGGCCGGATCCTCCACGGTGGCGAGTCCGAGACCGAACCCGCAGCCGGCAAAGAATCCCGGCGTATAGAGCGGGTCGCCGACCTCGTCGAGGTGTGCGCCACCCGGCAGGTGGTTCACGAACATCTGCCGGACCGTCCGACTGCCCAGGATCCGCCGACCATCCAGTGCGCCGCCACCGACGAGGCCTGCGCAGAAGCGGTGGTAGTCGGCCATGGTCGACACCAGACCTCCCCCACCGCTGGGCCACGACACCTTGGCGAAACCCGTGGTCGGGCCCGGATCGAGAAGAGCCGGCTCGGAACCCGGGGCGAACGCATAGCACGACGTCATTCGGCCCAGCCGATCATCTGGCACCCGGAAGATGGTGTCGACCATGCCCAGCGGTTCGAGTACCCGGGCCTGCAACGCCTCGTCGAACGGTCGCCCATCGACGGCTTCTACGACCATACCCAGAACGTCGGTGGCCATCGAATACGACCACCGGATCCCCGGCTGGTACCGCAGGGGCAGCGTGGCCAGCAGGTCTATCCGGTCGGCGAGGGATCCGCCCCGCTCCAGGGCGTCGATCCCGGCCCGGCGGTACAACTCGTCCACCGGGTGCTGATTGAGGATCGAGTAGCTCAGGCCGGAGGTATGGGTGAGCAGGTCGGCGATCGTGATGGACCGTTCGGCGGGCACCGTCTCGGGAGCTTCCACCGTCCCCCCGGCGAACACCGTCATCTCGGTGAAGGCGGGGAGGAACAGCGACAGCGGGTCCCGCAGGCGGACTCGACCCTCCTCGATCAACTGCATGATGGCCACCGAGGTAACCGGCTTGGTCATCGAGAAGATGCGCCACAGGCTGTCGTCGGCGACCGGTACGGCGTGCTCGCGGTCAGCCAGACCGGCCGTGGATCGCAGCACCACTTGCCCGTGGCGGGCAACCAGCACGTCGGTGCCGACCATGCGACCGTCATCGACGAAGGCGCCAGCGAAGTCAGCCACCCGCTGTAGCCGGTCAGGATCGAACCCCAGACCGGCGGGATCGTGCATTTCGAGGCTCGAGACGTGCCCCATGTCAGATCTCAACGGGGCTGGATCAGCCCACGGCGCCGGTCAACTCGTCGTCACTCGGCACCTCGACACCCTCCACCCAGTACAGGTAGAGGCCGGCGATGATGTCCTCGACACCGTCGGCGCCTGCGTCGGCGAACTCGACCGTCACGACGTTGCCGTTCACGTGCACGCCAGCGATGCCGCCGCGGGCGAACAGCCGGCGGGCCAACTCATCGGTGGGAGTGCCTCCGGAAATCTCGTCGCCGGCACGGAAGCGCTCGTGACCCATACCGGTGAGGGCACGGTTGGTCTCGTACCGAACGACCCCGACTCGGGACGATGGCTTGACAACGACAGTGATCGGCTGACCCATGGATGGGCAGGCTAGCGGTCGACGCCCATCACAGGGTCGGCGGACGGCTCCCCAACCAGGTCCCGGTCCGCCCGGTAGAGGACGCCAGCCAGAGCGATGGAAACCAGGGCCAGCACGGTGTGAACCACCTTGAAGCCGACCTCATGGTCACCGAACACCATGCCGCCACCGCGCACCGTCCAAAAGACGATGGTCCACAGGCAGAACATCGCCACCAGACGGGTCGACCCGAGCGGGCGGCGGTGCCAGAGCCCTAGGGGCACGGTGGCCACCAGAGCTCCCAGCACGAGGAAGATCAGGGCCACCACGATCTGCCAGGTTCGAGCCCCGGCGGTCAACTCGTCGTCGCCGACCACGTTGCGGATACGGCCCACCCAGACGATGGCCGTCCACGCCAAGGCCAACCAGAGGAGTCGCACGGTTCCACGCATGGCCAAAACGGTACCGGCGGTCAGAACAGACGGGCCACCCCGGCCCGACCCCGGGCCGGTTCGCCCACCTCGGGCAGACCGTCCATGAACGACCAGGACCGACGATGGAACATCGTGGCGCCCCGTTCGGCCAGGGCCTCGCGATGGACGGGACTGGGATAGCCCTTGGACGTAGCGAACCCGTAGCCCGGGAAGCGGACCTCGGCACCCCGCATGATCCGATCCCGGGTGACCTTGGCCACCACGGAGGCCGCGGCGATCGAAAGGCTGGTGGCGTCACCCCTCACGATGGTCCGGGCCCGTCCTCCACCTACAAAATCCCAGTTGCCGTCCAGAAGCACCCGGTCGACCTCGACGCCGAGGGTCTCCAAGGCCCGCCGGGCCGCCAGGCGTTGGGCAGCCGACATCCCCAGATCATCGCACTCGTCGTTACTGGCGTGACCGACCGACCAGGCGGTGGCCCATCCGGTGATGCGATCCATGAGTAGTTCGCGTTCCGGCTCGGTAAGCATCTTGGAATCACGGACCCCGGTGATGCGGCGGTCCGTGTTGACGACGACGGCCCCCACGGTCAGCGGGCCGGCCCATGAGCCCTTGCCCACCTCGTCCATGCCGGCTACCACGGCGTGGCCGTCGGTCCACAGCTCCTGCTCGGCCTTCAGGCCGGGGGCCTTCCCCCGCAACGCGGCGCGCATTCGGGTCCGTCCGGTCATGCCCTGACCCTATGAGACCGGCCCCATGAGCCCGAGAATGCGAAGTCGTAGAATCAGGTGAACGAACCACCCTCGGCAGGAATGCTGGTCCGGGGAGGAATCCGGCCGGCCGGCGCGGCCAGCAACGCCTCTCCGGTGGCGCCGGTGCTAGAGAACGCCCGATCCAGACCCGGCACCCGGAGGACCACCGGACCGACTTCGGGGCCCGGGAACGGGTGGGCCTCGAGCTCCCACAGGAGGGCCGGACGTTCCCCGTGCCACCGCACGGCGAACCCCAGTCGACCGACCGGGGTGGCCAGACCACGGACCTCGACAGGCTGGCCCAACCAGGCGTCGGGCAGGTCCACCAACAGGTCTAGACCGTCTGTAGTCCGGCACACCAGGCGGTCAGCGAGCATCCGGAGCTCAGCGGCCGGACCCGTATCGACCGCTAGTGGGGCGTCCTCGACCGGGGACGTCATCTCGCCGAGAGAGGCAGCATCGGCAGCGGCCGTGTAGTCACCGAGCACCTCGAACAGCCCGGCGAGGACCCCTACGGCCCGGCGGGCTTCCGGGCCGTCTCCGCCGGCCCGGATAATCCCGTCCAACCCATCGGCAAGCGGTGCCCCAACCAGCGCCCGTGTGAACAACGCCGGATCACGGGTCAGATCCCACAGGGCGGCAGCGGCACGAAGTCGGCCGGCGCCCGAACCGGTCCAACCCGACTGCAGCCGTTGGGCCGCCTCCTTGCCGAATCCCCAACGGGCCAACTCGACGACCACGGAGGCCGACGGTTCGGCCAGCAGAAGGTCCACCAGGGCCCGGTGAGCGTCAGCGCCCTCGGGAACATCAACGGTGGCCGCCACCTCCAGTCGAGACGCCCAGCCGGCGACCACCCGCTCGACAGCCGGCAGAACGGCCGACGGGTTGTCCACCAGATCACCGGCCGGCACCGCGAACCGCAACGCCGTCCGATGCGGGAGGGGAACGACGAGGGCGCCGGCCGCCGCGCCGATCCGACAGCGGACCGGGTCCGGCGCCTGTTCGACCGCCCGGCCTCCGGTGACCTCGGCCCACAAGTCCCCGCCGGCGTCCACCAGTGAGAAACGGCCCGGATCCCGGTCGACCACCACAGCGGTGGCTCCGTCGGCCATGAGTCGACGACCGTCCACAGCCAGCCGTCGGATCCGGCCACCCGCCGCGGCCTGGACGGTGACCGCCACTGCCACCGGCACCGGCGTCTCATTGCTCAGTTCCACGACCACCGCCGGTCCAGCCGAGCCATCGGCTTGGGCAGCCCACGTGGTGGCCACGATGTCTCCACCCGACACCCGCATCCGGGTCTCCAGTACCGGTGCCGTTCCGGGCCTGACCTGACGGACCGCGGCCTCCACCCCCGGGGCGTACCAACGGTCATCCGCTCCGATCCACCATTCGACCTGACACCCGTTGCCATCCCCATCACCGAGGGGCCAGACCGTGGCCCGAGAATCAACAACCGCCAACGGGCCGTCCCACGTGCCAACCCGCGTTCCGGCCAGCACGGGTGACCCATCAGCGGGCCGAGCGCGCCAGAACGCCAGACGAGAGCAGAAGCCCGCCCCGGGAGGACCGGCCATCAGGAGTCCGCGCCCCCGTTCTCGGGTAGTTCGACCTCGGCGGCCGGTCGGCGGGCCATCAGGTTCGCCCAAACCTCGACCGGCGAGCGGCCCTCCTCGAACACGCTGCGGACACCCTCGGCGATCGGAACCTCGACGTCGACCCCGACAGCCAGTTGACAGGCCACTCCGGCCGCCCGGACGCCCTCGGCCACCTGATCCATGCCGGCCAGTACCTCGTCGGGCGGCATGCCTCGACCCACCTGCTCGCCGACCCACCGGTTGCGACTCTGGCCGCTCATGCAGGTGGCCAGGGCGTCACCCATCCCAGCCAGACCGGCCAACGTCTGGAAGTCGGCTCCGAGGGCCACCCCCAGTCGGCTCATCTCGGCCAGGCCCCGGGTGATGAGAGCGGCCCGGGCGTTGTCGCCGGTGTCGAGCCCCTCGGCCATGCCAGCCGCCAGTGCGATCACGTTCTTAACCGCGCCACCGATCTCACAACCCACCAGATCGTCGTTGGTGTAGACCCGCAAACGGTCCGAGGCCAGCAGACCCTGGAGAGCCAGGGCAGCCGACGGATCGGTGGCGGCCACCACGGTGGCCGCAGACCGTCCCTCGAGAATTTCCCGGGCCAGGTTCGGCCCGGTCAGCACTCCGACCGGTCGGCCGGGCAGCACCTCGGCGGCCACCTGGGTCATACGCAGACCGGTTCCCTGCTCGAAGCCCTTGGCCAGACTGATCACCGGCACGTCCGCGCCGAGGGCGGGCGCCGCGCTGACGAGGGTGGACCGGAAGCCGTGGGTGGGCACGCCGGCCACCACCAGATCAGCGCCCGACACTGCGCCGAGCAGGTCGTCAGTGGCCTCCAACTCACGAGGCAGATCGTGGCCCTCGAGGTAGCGGCGGTTTCCCCGCCCGGCGGCCACGTCGGCGGCCACCTCCGATCGTCTCGACCAGAGCACGGTCGACACGACGGGCGCCAAGAGGGCAGCCACCGTGGTCCCCCAGGACCCGGCACCAATAACGACCACCCTCTCCACGGACCGAGCCACGGGCTCGAGGCCGGGCGCGTCGGCCGGAGACGAGGGCGTCATGGCGTCACCCTAGGGTGTCGCGATGTCCGGACCCATCGGCGTACTGATCCCCATGAAGGCCTTCGCCGACGCTAAGGGCCGTCTTGCCGGAGCGGTCGACGCTGATGGTCGTGCCGATCTGGCCCGAACCATGGCGTCCACCGTGGTCGCCGCGGCGGCCCCCCTCCCGGTGACCGTGGTCTGCGACGACGACGGGGTCGACGCCTGGGCCCGCTCGGTGGGCGCCGCCGTGATCCGGGTCCACGGGCCGGGCCTGAACCGGGCCGTGGAGGCCGGCGTGGCTGCCCTGGCCGCCGACGGTGTGTCGCAGGTCGTGATCGCCCACGCCGACCTTCCCCGGGCCACCCGACTGGACCACTGTGCGGCCACCCAGGGCATCACTCTGGTGCCCGACCGGAACCTCGATGGCACCCCGGTGCTCTCGGTGCCCACCGATGCCGGATTCCGATTCGCGTACGGACCGGGCTCGTACGCCGCGCACGTGGCCGAGGCCGAACGACTGGGGTTGCCGTGGAGGAGCCTGCACGACCCCGACCTGGCCTTCGACGTCGACGATCCGGCGGATCTCGAGGGTCTCGACGGGCTCCTCGGGGCGCTCGGCTTCCAACCTGCGGACTAGACGCCGGCGGCCTCAGATCGGCGCGACCGGCCGGAACCCACCGAGGGCTCCCACCGGAACCGTCGGGCGGCCACCAGGGCGCCGAACACTCCCCAGCAGGCCATCCGCAGCAACAGCGCCGGTTCCCACCCCGAACCACTGTGGTACGGATCGAAGGGGGTGAAAAAGGCCTCGACGAAGGCCTTGAGCGGAAGCACGTCGCCAACCACCTGCAACCACCGGACCGGATCGTCACCCAGAGGAAAGAACACTTCCGACACGAAGGCCATCGGCAGCATGGTGGCCTGAGCCAACGCCGGCGAACTCTGACCCGACGGGGCGACAGCGGCCAGAGCCAGACCCAGCATGGCGAACGAGGCTGTACCGACCACGAAGGTGATAACCGCCGGAAGGACCCGATCGAGGTCGACCTCCACGCCGTAGACGATCATTCCGACCACCAGCATGAGGAGCACACCGAACGCGGCGATGCTCACGCCCGAACCGACGACTCCGCCGAGGTACACCCACCTGGGCAGTGGAGTGCCGCGGACACGTCGCAGGATCCCCTCATCACGGGTGATGGCCGTCGAGATGCCGATGTTGGTGTAGGTGGCCGACGCAGCGGTGAACACGGCCAGGCCCGGCACGTAGAACTGGGCCGCAGAGACCTCATGACCCCCACCGATGAAGATGTCGCCGGAGATCGCCGCGAACAAAAGCAGGAACATAAGCGGGAAGGCCAGGGTGAAGAACGCCGAGATGGGCACCCGGCGAAACACCCGGTTCTGGTAGCCAATCTGGTGGACCAGCAGGCCTAGCGGCGACGGTAACCGTCCCGGCCGGTCAGCCATGATCTCCAGCTCCGACATCGACCTCTCCGTCCCCACCGACCAGATCCAGGTAGACGTCCTCGAGCGTGGGCCGGACAACCTCCAGGTCAGCCAGCTCCAGTTTTCGTTCCATGGCCCATGCGGTGAGCCGGTGCAGGTCGGCGGTGGGCTGTTCGGTTCGTACCTCGAGGCGACCGCCACGCACGGTGGCCCGCCCCGACAGCCGGCCCAGCAGGTCGTCAACCGTGCCGTCGGCCTCCAGTGGGAACCGGGCCCGGATGGCCGTCTCGCGGTCCATCGAGCCGCGCAACTCGTCAGGCGTGCCCTCGGCAACCGCCCGACCGCCGGCGATGACCAGCACCCGGTCGGCCAACGCCTGGACCTCGTCCATGTAGTGACTGGTCAACACGATCGTGGTACCCAACGCCCGCAGTCCGTCGACCATCTCCCAAGCCTGTCGGCGGGCCGACGGGTCAAACCCGGTGGTCGGCTCGTCGAGAAACAACACGTCCGGGTCGCCGATGATGCCCAGCGCCAGGTCGATCCGTCGCTTCTGGCCACCCGACAAGCGGTGGGTGCGTCGGTCGCCTAGTCCGTGAAGACCCACCAACTCCAGCACCTCGTCGACCGGACGGCGCCGCGAGTAGCAGGCTCCGTAGTGCACCAGCGCCTCGCGGACAGTCAGTTCACGCTCGATGCCCACCTCCTGGAGGACGATGCCGATCCGGTCCCGAAAGGCCGCCGAGGACGCACCCGGATCATGCCCCAGGACCTCCACGGTGCCGGTGTCCCTGGATCGGTGCCCCTCGAGGATCTCTACGGTGGTCGACTTGCCGGCACCGTTCGGCCCCAACAGGGCAAACACCTCGCCGGGTTCCACCTGGAACGACAGGCCGTCAACGGCCCGGACGTCGCCATAGGACCTGCACAGCCCGGACACGGTCAGGGCAGCGGAAGCGGACACGGCGGCGAGGCTAGCCAGCCGGCCCCGACGTCGGGAGTGGATGACGATCCCCCGCTCAGGGCGAGATGACCTTGGCGTCACCGCTCGTGACGATGACTCGGTTATCCGGCGTAGGCACAAGTCCACAGACAGGCGTTGCGGGCTCAGGCGCCTCGCCCCGGCAACGGTCGCGGCCCGGCCCCGGAAGGCCATTCCGACCAGCCCCCACCCCCGCCGAGGCTCCAACTGGCGGACGGCTGACACGATCGCCTCCACCCGGGCACCCACCAATCTCGCCCCGCTTCATCGATCACCTGCCAGACTGCGCGGCTATGGAGACCGTGAGCTTTGAACACATGGTGGACGGCACACCCGAGGACTACGTCCTTATCGGGCGCGAACTTGCCGCCCACAAGGCCGAGCACCTAGCCGACCACGTCTTGGGCACGCTCAAGGCCATGGCCGGCCCGCTGCTGGGCTACCCGGTAGACCGGTTCCAGCACAGTCTGCAGAGTGCCACCCGGGCGTTACGCAACGGCGAGGACGACGAAATGGTGGTGGCCGCCCTGCTCCACGACGTCGGCGACCCCATCGCGCCGGAGAACCACAGCGCGGTGGCCGCCGACATAATCCGGCCCTACGTCGCCGACCGAACGCACTGGATCATCCGGCACCACGGTGTGTTCCAGGGGTACTACTACTTCCACCATCTGGACGCCGACCCTGACGCCCGGGAGCAGTTCCGGGACCACCAGTGGTTCGACGACTGCGCTGCGTTCTGCGCCAACTACGACCAGAACTGCTTCGAGCGGAACCACGACACCATGGCGCTCGAGGACTTCGAACCCATGGTGCGGGCCCTGTTCGCCCGCGACAGCCGGTTCCCGCTGCCGTCCATGACTCTTGCCTGACGACCACACCTAGGAACCACTCCTAGGGCTCTAGGACCACCTTGATGGCGCCGGCGGAACGATCGGCGGCCACCCGAAATGCCTCGGCGGCCTCGTCCAGACCGAACCGGTGGGTCACCACGGCAGCCGCCAGGTCGGGCACCTCGACCAGCAGGCGCGCCGCCACACGCAACTCGCCGACCGGGTCGGCATCAGGCCCCGGGTCGGCTCCCGGACCCGACGCTCCATGGGCGTGCACCCCACGGGCGCAGCCGTACATGGACGACGGCACCAGGCGGACCTCCTTGAGGAACATGGTCATCACGTTGGGTAGCGCCAGACCGTCCCAGTAGACGCCGGGCAGCGACACGGTTCCCCCGGGCCGGGCGTGGTCGATGGCCGTGACCAACGCACCCTCGGTACCCGCGGCTTCCACTACCACGTCGTACTCCCCCAATGCCTCCGTGCCCGCCCCCAGACGTTCGGCGGCCGCCTGCTGATGGGGGTGGCGGGCTGAGACGTCGACGTCGGCACCCACGGCCCGGGCCGCAGCCGCCGCAGTCAGTCCCACTGTCCCGCCCCCGACGACCAGCACCCGATGCCCGGTCACGATGCCTGCGGTGGCCACCGCGTGGACCGACACAGCCACCGGCTCGACCAGGCAGGCATCGGCCACCGAGAGCCCCTCGGGTAGCGCCACCACGCACGATGAATCAACGATCACCCGGTCGGCCATACCACCGTCGACAGCCAGTCCGTAGAGCGCCATATCGCGGCACTGCTGAACCTCACCGACTAGACATCGATCGCAGGTTCCACAGGTCCGGGTAGGTCGAACAGCCACCTCGGTGCCGTCGGCGGTCCGTCCCGCCACCTCGTGGCCGAACGTGGTGGGCAGGCCGAAGCCCGCCATATGGAGGTCCGATCCGCAGATACCGGCCGAGGCCACTTCGACCAGCACGCCGTCGCCCTCGGGCTCAGGCACCTCCACCAACTCGAATACCCCGCCGACCGTCCGTACTCCTCGCACCGCGCCTCCTCGTCCATTCTTCTCATCGGACCATCTCGACTGATGGTTCCCTGCGCCCCGACCCCGAGCCGCCACGTACCCGACCGTAGGGTCCGGCCATGGGCATCGACCTGCTGGACGGCGACTTCTACGTCACCGACCCGTACCCCACCTACGCTCGGCTCCGCGACGAGGATCCGCTCTACCGCGACGAAACCAACGGCCTATGGGGCGTGTCGCGCTACGACGACATCGTGGCCATCGAACGCGACAAGGCCACCTTCTCTAACGCGGGCGACGGTTCCAGGGGCTACCGACCCAACATTCCCGCCGACCGATCGATCATCGGCCTGGACGACCCCCACCACATGCTGCGCCGAAACGTGGTGTCGCGCCGCTTCACCCCCCGGGCCGTCAGCCGCTGGGAAG